>PJTS01000197.1_pt1 | contig 55708 bp, 42 predicted proteins | sample 1512251 | NCBI WGS metagenome assembly PJTS01 (sample SAMN08177686, study PRJNA422409) | Soil metagenome, whole genome shotgun sequencing project. | isolation source: Soil (2) enriched on wood chips: alkali lignin treatment | place: USA: Madison | collected 2015-01-15 | reverse complement strand
GATGCTGCTTTTGAATTTATCAGCAAAATGAATATTCCATACTACTGTTTTCATGATGTAGACTTGGTGGATTACACGGATAATGTGCTGGAAAACGAAAAAAGACTGGCAACGATCGTAGACTACGCTAAAGAAAAACAGCAGGCGAGTGGTGTCAAGCTTCTTTGGGGTACAGCCAATCTCTTTAGCCACAGACGTTATATGAATGGAGCAGCGACCAATCCGGATTTTCAGGTATTGACGCATGGCGCCGCACAGGTAAAAGCCGCATTGGATGCCACCATTGCACTTGGCGGTGAAAACTATGTGTTCTGGGGCGGACGGGAAGGTTACATGAGCTTGTTAAATACCAATATGAAACGGGAGCAGGAACATCTTGCACAGTTTTTACACCTGGCTAAAGATTACGCCCGTAAAAATGGTTTCAAAGGGACATTCTTTATCGAACCAAAACCATGTGAACCGACTAAACATCAATACGATTATGATGCGGCCACTGTATTGGGCTTTTTGAGACAGTATGACCTATTGGACGATTTCAAACTCAATCTTGAGGTAAACCATGCAACTTTGGCGGGGCATACCTTCCAACATGAATTGCAGGTTGCTATTGATGCCGGAAAACTGGGATCCATTGACGCCAATCGTGGGGATTATCAAAATGGCTGGGATACGGACCAATTTCCTAATGATATCAATGAACTGACCGAGTCTATGTTGATCATTTTAGAGGGGGGCGGCTTCCAGGGCGGTGGTGTTAATTTTGATGCCAAAATCCGTCGCAACTCGACTGATCCTCAAGATTTATTCTACGCACATATCGGTGGGATGGATCTTTTCGCACGGGCTTTGCTTACTGCTGAACGTATCTTGGAAGACGGTGAATACCGCAAAATAAGGACAGACCGCTATGCATCCTTCGATCGTGGCAACGGTGCCTCTTTTGAGCAAGGTGCCCTGACATTGGAGTCTTTAAGAGATTTAGCGGTAGAATTTGGTGAGCCTCAAACGATCAGTGGAAGACAGGAGTATTTAGAAAATTTGATCAACAGGTATATATAGTTATTCAAAATATTTCTATATTAGACGATCAAATTAAACCAATTACCAATACATGAATAATTATTTAAGTACAAAAGATTACATCGTTTTCCTGATATACTTTGTCATTGTCGCAGGTTATGGATTATGGGTGTATTATCGCAAAAAGTCTGAATCTGTAGGCTCCAAGGATTATTTTCTTGCCGAAGGATCGCTGACTTGGTGGGCGATTGGAGCCTCCCTAATTGCATCCAATATTTCTGCGGAACAATTTATCGGTATGAGTGGCTCGGGCTTCAAGATGGGACTTGCCATTGCGACTTACGAGTGGATGGCGGCAATTACCCTGATTGTTGTGGCGGTGTTTTTTATTCCGGTATACCTCAAGAATAAGATCTTTACGATGCCGCAATTTCTACACAAACGTTATAACGGCACTGTAGCTATGATTATGGCTGTCTTTTGGTTGCTACTATATGTGGTGGTCAACCTGACTTCTATCCTTTACTTAGGTGCTATTGCGGTGAGCAGTATCTCTGGTATTAGCCTGGATGCCTGTATGTATGCGATTGCCATTTTTGCTGTTATCATCACATTGGGCGGTATGAAGGTGATCGGATACACGGATATTATTCAAGTATTCTTTTTGGTGTTGGGTGGTTTGGCAACAACCTATTTGGCATTGAACCTTGTTTCAGAACATTATGGTGGTTCTGGTATCTTGCAGGGGTACCAACTGATGACCGAAAAAGCGTCTGACCACTTCCACATGATCCTGGAACGTAAAAACGAGAACTACCTGGATTTACCGGGACTAACGGTTCTGATTGGGGGTATGTGGATTGTGAATCTGAACTATTGGGGTTGTAATCAGTACATCACGCAGCGTGCGTTGGGAGCAGATTTGAAGACTGCGCGTAACGGGATTTTGTTTGCTGCATTCTTGAAGTTGTTGATGCCGATTATCGTGGTATTACCGGGTATTGCCGCATACGTTATGTGGAAAGATGGCTTATTTCAAACCGAAATGATGCAACATGGTGAGGTAAATCCGGATCATGCTTACCCTGTGTTGTTGAATTTGTTGCCAGCAGGTCTGAAAGGGCTTTCATTTGCGGCTTTGACGGCTGCGGTAGTTGCCTCATTGGCGGGTAAAGCAAATAGTATTGCCACAATCTTTTCATTGGATATTTATAAAAAGGTATTTAATACCGAAGCTTCTGATAAGAAGTTGGTCAATATTGGTAAATTGACCGTTGTTGTTGCCATGATTTTGGCCGTGATTATCGCGCCACATTTGGGTATTGACAAAAAAGGTGGATTTCAATACATCCAGGAGTATACTGGATTTGTGTCGCCGGGTATTTTTGCCATGTTCATCTTGGGATTTTTCTGGAAAAAGACAACATCAAATGCTGCATTATTTGCAACGATCGGTGGATTTATCTTATCCATTATTTTCAAAAAATTACCAGATTGGGCAGATCTTTCTTTCCTGGCTTCTACCGGTTTCTCTATTCCAAATCCGACAACGGGGATTTACGAAATTCCGTTTTTGGACCGGATGGGCTTTGTCTTTGCGATCTGTATCATCGGTATGATCATTATCAGTTTGATTGACAACAAACGTGGGGTAGTACCTGCTGGTCTGGAAGTAGATACAACGATGTTTAAACCACATAAAGCATTTTTGATAGGAGCATTGATTGTTGCCTTATTGGTGACAGCATTGTATTCCATCTATTGGTAATCCGATCATCAAAAAGGCGATATAGAGAGCCCATATCAACTGCGGTTGAGATGGGCTCTTTGTTTTTAAAAATCTGGCTACCGTTTTATGCAGAGGGTTTACATCAGTAGCCAGATGATTTTTAAAAAATTCCTATCTTGTCTTCAATAACTATTACATGTGCCGCGAGGCGCAAATCCGGTTTGGTCTCCCTGTTTCAATAAGGGAGGAGACCAAAGGGGCGGACTTTGGACAAAAAAGAATAACACAGATGAAAAGAAGATATGCGCTATTTACTGCTTTTGCTGGAATGATAACAGCATTTGCGCCAGTTCAGGGACAGACACAACGTACCGAGAAGCCGCCATTGCATGGTAAACATTGGATGGCGATTACAGGTAAGCCTTTGGCGGCAACTGCTGGTGCCCAGTTGTTCCACCAAGGAGGCAATGCTATTGATGCCGCTTGTGCAATGCTCGCAGCCACTTGTACCATGTGGGATGTGCTTAGCTGGGGTGGAGAGACACAGGCGCTGATCTATCATCCGAAATTAAAAAAGGTAATTGCTATCAACGCCCTGGGTGTTGCGCCGACGGGGGCAACGGTTGATTTCTTTCGTTCAAAGGGCTATGAATTTCCACCGGAATACGGTCCTCTTGCCGCGGTTACACCTGGCACACCGGGGGGCTTATGTTACATGCTGGCCCAATATGGCACCAAGAGCCTGGCCGAAGTACTAGCACCAGCGCTAGAAATGGCTGCCGGTTATCCCATCGATGCGCAGACCGCTAACAGTATAGAACGTGGTAAAGAGCGTATCAAAGAATGGCCATACAGCAAAAAAGTCTTCCTGGTCCATCAAGGGACAGAAAGGGAAGCGCCCGAAGCCGGCGAGCTCTTTGTACAGCAGGATCTGCTTCAAACATTAACCAAGCTTGTTGAAGCGGAAAAGAAAGCCCTGGCAGCGGGCAAGGATCGAAAAACAGCCATCATGGCTGCCTACGACCGCTTCTATAAAGGAGATATTGCGGATGAATTTGTCCGTGGCAGTAAAGAGCAGGGGGGCTTGATTACCAAAGAAGACCTTGCCAACTGGAAACCCATTGAAGAAGAACCTTTGCATGTTAACTATAAAGGTGTAGATGTCTATAAATTACAGGAGTGGACGCAGGGACCAGCTATGCTGCAGAGCTTGCAGCTGCTGAAAAATTTTGATCTAAAAGGCATGGGCTATAACTCAGCGCCCTATATACATACAATATATCAGGTCATGAATCTGGCCTTTGCAGATCGGGATTTTTATTATGGGGATCCCTATTTCAAACCTAAGGCACCTATTCAGGGTTTATTAAGTGAGTCTTATGCCAAGGCACGGGCCGCCACAATTGATCCGCAGCAGAACAATCCACAGGTTCTTCCGGGTGATCCTTATCCTTATGAAGGAAAGAAAAATCCTTTTGCCAAGCTACTTCAACAACGTAGCAAGCAATTCACTCCGGATACGGAGTCAAAAAAAGATTTTGTTCCCAAGCACGACGCGAATTCAACATCATCCTTGTTATCCCTGCCGGATACAGCCCGCTGGGCCTCTCTGGCAACAGATAGTGTCTATATGGATCGGCTATTGCGTGGAACGACCAGTGTGGAAGCGGCAGATGCCGAAGGCTGGGTTGTTTCGATCACGCCGAGTGGAGGCTGGCTACCGGCCTGTATCGCCGGAAACACGGGGGTGGGTATGAGCCAACGCTTACAAAGTTTTGTCCTCGACTCGCTGATCAATCCCTTTAATGTTGTGGAACCGGGCAAACGGCCACGTGTAACGCTTACACCCGCGCTAGCACTAAAAGAGGGAAAACCATATCTATCTTTTGCGGTACAGGGTGGTGACACACAGGATCAGAATCTGCTGCAATTCTTTCTGAATACCGTGGAGTTCGGCATGACACCACAGCAGGCAAGTGAGGCACCGAATATCAATAGTAATCAACTGTGGTTATCTTTGGGTGGCACCAAAATAGACGACCGAAAACCTCGTGCCGGAAGCTTATTACTGGACAAACGCACGCCGAAGGAAGTTGTCGAAAAACTTAAGACAATGGGCTATAGCATACAGTTTGGTGAACGAAATAGTGGTCCGATCAATGCGATCTATTTCGACCAGCAGCATGGTACACTCTGGGGCGGTAGCAGCAACAATGGGGAGGACTATGGAATAGGATGGTAGTATCGTTTTGTTATCTCCATCGTATTTGGTATCTTACCTACTGATCAAAAGGTGATTTTTTGTTATGGAGGGTAGTGTCAATAAGTATTCGTTTGTTTTTCAGCCTGATGAAGCGGGTTTAGTATTAGTGGACGGTTTAAAGCAGCAGTTGAGAGCGGCCTTGGCCGAAGAATTTCCAGATAAGGACAAAGGCTGGTACCACAGTTGCAATTCCAAAGCCCATGTGACCATCTGTGCTTTTGCCGGAAATGAGGATACACTGGCACAGGCCATTGCAGCTTTACAACAAACGATGCTCTATGAACGTAGTCAGTATGTTTATTTTGATCATTTTTCCTCCTTCGCTGGCGGAGCTTTTTATGTTGCGCCTACAGTACATGCCCGAAGTTACCTAAAGGATCGGGCCCGAAAGGTCGTACATACCCTCAACTCCTTTGATCTGATTGAAATCAGTGATGAACCGCATATTTCTATTGGACGTAGATTGGAACCGGAACGGCTCGATTTCGCAAAAAAACTATTACGCTCGGTTGATCTGAGTTTTATGTGTAGCGGTGTGCATATCCGTCGCTTTAATCCGGACATGGGACAGTATGAACCCATTGATTTTGTCAAATTTGGCAATCAGTCGAAAGAAAATTCTGGGCAACTTTCATTTAAATTCTAATTATATGGCTGTTTAATTGCCTAGTAATGTAAAGCTTTTTATCTTTAGCCCTAGCAATAAAAGATATTGTCCTCATGTAAACTATGCATCACGACGACTCCCATCATAAATCATTATCCGATATCCATGAAAGTGTGGATGTCAATCAAGGAAAATCCAAATTCAAAAAGGTACTCAGTTTTTTCGGCCCAGCCTATCTGATCAGTGTGGGGTATATGGATCCGGGCAACTGGGCGACGGACCTCGCGGGGGGAAGTCAGTTTGGCTATGCTTTGATTTGGGTCTTGCTGATGAGCAATATTATGGCGCTATTGCTGCAAAACCTTTGTGCACGTTTGGGTATCGTGAGAGGGAAGGATCTGGCGCAATGTAACCGCGAGACTTACCCCAAGCGGATGAATTTTGTGCTGTATGTCCTAGCCGAGATTGCGATTGCTGCTTGTGATCTGGCCGAAGTACTGGGTATGGCCATTGGCCTCAACCTGTTGTTCGGTATTGATCTGCTTTGGGGGGTACTGATCAGTTTTGCCGACACCTTCCTATTGCTCTACTTACAGAAGCTGGGGATGCGCAAGATGGAACTCTTTATCATCGGTTTAATTTCTATGATCGGCATGTGCTTTATGGTGGAGATGTTTTTGGCTAAGCCTGATTTCTCTGAAGTAGCCACAGGCTTTATTCCCAGTATTCCCAATAGTGCTGCGCTCTATATAGCGATTGGTATTATCGGTGCTACCGTCATGCCACACAACCTTTACCTGCATTCCGCGTTGGTGCAGACCCGAAAGATTGACCGAAATGAAGTCTCCATACGAAAATCATTAAAATATAATTTTTGGGACAGCGCCATCGCATTGAACTTGGCATTCCTGGTCAATGCGGCAATATTGATTCTTGCGGCATCCGTATTTCATAAGAATGGTATGCATGATGTAGCTGAACTGGAAGATGCCTATCATTTATTAGGCAATTTACTCGGTACAGAATGGGCCTCGAAGCTATTTGCTGTGGCATTGATCTTGGCGGGCCAAAGTTCAACAGTCACCGGAACCCTGGCTGGACAGATTGTAATGGAAGGTTACTTAAGGCTGCGCATCAGTCCAACGCTGCGTCGGATTATCACACGACTTTTGGCAATTATACCCGCCGTATTGGTGATCCTGATTTCCGGAGAAGGACGCGTAGGGCAGTTGTTGATCTTTAGTCAGGTGATCTTGAGTATGCAGCTAGCCTTTGCGGTCATACCATTGATTCACTTTGTCAGCGACAAGGCCAAGATGGGCATCTTTGCAATTAAACCCCTGACCAAGGCTTTTGCCTGGTTGATTGCTGTTGTGATAGCGGTTCTGAATTTTAAATTGGTTTATGACGAGGTCACTGGATGGATTACCGAAGCAAACAATCTTTTGGTCACAGTGTTACTTATCCTGGGAGCTGTTGGTCTGCTCTTTCTGCTGATCATGACGGTCTTAATCCCCATTATGCGCAAATCAAAACCAATCGAGTTGGAGATACACCCGCCATTTGAAGCTTTACATTTTGAGGACAGAGGATCTTTCAAGAAGGTGGTGATTGCCTTGGATTTTTCAAATTCAGATCAGAAAGTAATACAATACGCGTTGCAGTTGTCACATGCCGATACCAGCTTTGTCGTTGTCCACATTGTTGAAAGTGCTTCCGTTAAATATACAGGCGAGTCTACTGATGATTTTGAGTCACGACAGGATTTGGAACGCTTAAAGCTATATGCTGACTTTTTATTGTCCAAAGGGCATCAAACGGAATATGAACTTGGCTACAACAATCGGATCAAGAGCATTGCCGAAGTCTGCGAAAAATATCATGCAGACCTCTTGGTCGTGGGGAGTCACGGTCATACCGGAGTCAAAGACTTTGTGTTTGGAGAGACGGTAAACAAATTGCGTCATGCTGTAAAAGTTCCGGTTTTTATCGCACAATAAGGCTTTGAAACCTACCGCAAAGAGACACTGTCTATTCACTGTAATTTTATTGCGGAAAAAGTGTGGAGAGGGATCGGTAAGTGCTAAATAATTCTTACTTTTGCGTCATCAAATCAAGATATGAGCGACGCTATTAAACACGAGTGCGGAATCGCACTAATTCGCCTGTTAAAACCCTTATCTTATTATCAGGAAAAATATGGTACGCCATTCTATGGCATCAACAAATTGTACCTATTAATGGAAAAACAGCACAACCGTGGACAAGACGGGGCTGGAATTGCAACCATTAAATTTGATGTTAAACCTGGAAATCGTTACATTTCGCGTTACAGAGCTATGGGCTCAACTGCTGTGGCAGACATATTCGAATATGTACAGAAAAAATTTGCTTCTGTTCAGAAGGCATTTCCAGATGAGTCAAAGGATACCCAATGGTTAAAAGATAATGTCAGTTTTACTGGAGAAGTACTTTTAGGACATTTGCGCTATGGAACGCATGGAAAGAACAGTATCGAAAGCTGTCACCCATTTTTAAGACAAAACAACTGGATGTCACGCAATCTTGTTGTTGCGGGTAACTTCAACATGACCAATGTTGATGAACTTTTGCAACAATTGTATGAGTTGGGACAACATCCAAAAGAAAAAGCGGATACCGTAACCGTTTTGGAAAAAATTGGACATTTCTTAGATGATGAAAACCAGGAGCTTTTTGATCAATTCAAAAAAGAAGGGTATTCCAATGTCGAGATCAGTTCATTGATCGCCAAAAATATCGATGTCTCCAAGATCCTAAAGCGTTCAGCAAAGACTTGGGATGGTGGTTATACCATCGCTGGTATCTTTGGTCATGGCGATGCTTTCGTGATGCGTGATCCTGCGGGTATCCGTCCGGCATTCTACTATCAAGATGAGGAAATCTTAGTTGTAGCTTCCGAAAGACCAGTTATCCAGACTGCATTCAATGTGCCTATTGGTGCCGTGAAAGAAATTAAACCGGGCCATGCCTTGATCGCTAAAAAAGATGGTACTGTGTCACAGGAAATGTTTAGACAACCTGTTGAACAACGTTCTTGTTCTTTTGAGCGTATCTATTTCTCTCGTGGGTCAGATGCTGATATCTATAAAGAGCGTAAAGAATTGGGTAGATTATTAGTGCCACAGGTACTGGAATCTGTCAAAAGTAATATTAAGAATACCGTATTCTCTTTTATCCCCAATACGGCCGAAGTATCGTACTACGGTTTGATGGATGGTATCAATACCTACGTCAGGGATTTCCAAAAAGAGACCTTATTAAAACGTGCAGAGAAAATTTCTGATGAGGAGTTGGATGAGATCTTGAGCATCAAACCTCGTTTTGAAAAACTGAATGTAAAGGATGCTAAATTGCGTACCTTCATTACGCAGGATGCGGATCGTACAGATATGGTGCAACATGTGTATGATACGACTTATGGCATTGTTAAAGATCATGAAGATACCATTGTTGCAATTGATGACTCCATTGTACGTGGAACGACCTTGAAACAAAGTATCCTGACAATCTTGGATCGTTTGAATCCGAAGAAAATTGTGATCGTTTCCTCTGCACCTCAAATTCGCTACCCAGATTGTTATGGTATCGATATGTCACGTATGGGTGAATTCGTTGCATTCGAAGCAGCAATCAACCTGTTGAAACAACGTGGTATGGCACATATTATTGATGAAGTGTACCAGAAATGTCTGTTGTCGATGACGCAAGATGTCAATGAAATTGAAAACTATGTGAAAGCCATTTATGCGCCATTTACAGATCAAGAGATTTCCGAAGAAATTGGCCGTATCGTTAGACCACACCATTTAAAAGCGGAGCTTGAGGTGGTGTATCAGACCTTGGATAATTTACATAAAGCATGTCCGGCGCATACTGGAGATTGGTATTTCTCTGGTGATTACCCTACCCCAGGTGGTAATAAGGTTGTTAATAAAGCCTATATGAACTGGATTGAAGGTAAAAATGTACGTGCATACTTCAGTAGCTAAGTATAAAAATATCAAGAGAAGGGGGCGTTCAAGATGGACTGCCCCCTTTTTCTTTCATCTTGTTTTTACTCCGCGAAGTCATTTTTTTTTATATGCTAGACCCAAGGGAGTCGCTAAGAAGAGCTTTTACTTTTTGTACAGCTTCTTTTTTTATATATTCGTAATACGGAATTGATTATAATGACACAGCAGGCGTATCATAAGGTATTTGCTGTATTTTGCCAATATATACTTTTATGATTCAATCAACCTTTGGCCTTATTAAAATTAAGGTTTTTAACAGCGTAAATAAATAGCTCCATGAGAGGACAACTTTTCTATCTTTTTCTTCTTTTTTCAATGGTTTCCTGTGATATAGCCCATAACGTGCCCAAGGATCCTTACCCCAATTCATTTGACAAACCGAATATCGTGAATTCCTTTGTGGATCAGAATGGAAACTTCTATCCGGACAACTGGCGCAAAACGTATGGTGAACCACCTAAAAGTGGTGATGTGAATGCCTATTCCCTGATGAAGATTGCAACAGAAAAGGGTATTGAAAGCCAGCTGAAAGGTTTTGAGAAGACCCGAATGTTGGCTGTCGGCAGCAAAGTAAAGGCAAAAGACCGTGTATTTATATTTGTGCATGGGTTCAATGCACCATCAGATGAGGTCAATGAGAGCTATGAGTATATGCGCAAGTTATTAAAGCTCAATACGAATAAAGATGAGGTGGTTAAGTTTTATTGGGATGGATTACATACGACAAATCCTTTTGGCGGCGCTAAAGTTTGGTTTTCTGCTACCTCATTTAGCCAAATGGCAGGTGAGTTTGGACTGCGCAACCTCCTGAATAGCATCAGCAATAAGAAGATTATCCTGATCTCACATAGTCGGGGTGCTTCAGTTGTATTGAGTGCTCTGAGTAGCGCGACCTTTAGTGAAAGTTTTGCCAAGGGCACATTGGAGAACCACAATGTGGACGTTGATGCCGCGAAAAAGCTTGCTGAAAATGGCAATGACATTACCTGTATTATGCTGGCGCCCGCCATCGGACTGGATGACTTTAAGATCCGGGATGTAACATCGGGAACAGATTCCTTTTGCACGCTGAGCAAACAGGTTAAAAAAATCCATATCACGATCAACAATACTGATGTCATGTTAAAGAAGTTTGTCGGCTTTCTGTCCAATAAGCTGAAAGCGACAGATCTCGGGTACAAAGCCGACGTCTGCAATGAGCTGGTAAAGCATTATCCAATCATGAAGTATACAGATTTTACAGGTATGAAAAGTCATGATTTTAATAAATACATCCGCAACCCCAAATTTAAAAGCATGTTGAAGGCGGAAGGAATTGCCGTTAATCGTTAGTGCCATGAAACATATTTTTAAGAGTCTCTATTTTCAGGTTATCGTCGGTATATTGATCGGTATTTTCTGTGGGGTCTATTTCCCCGATTTTGCTGTGAAGCTAAAGCCGCTTGGTGATGTCTTTATCAAGTTGATCAAGATGGTGATTGCACCCTTGATCTTCAGTTCGATCGTGATCGGTATTGCAGGGATGCAAGACGTGAAGAAAGTAGGGAAGATCGGACTGACATCGATTATCTATTTTGAAGTCATGACCACGATTGCATTGATTATCGGTTTGATCTTTGTCAATCTGATTCAACCCGGCACAGGCATGAATGCTGATCTGGCGAGCTTGGATACATCTTCGGTATCACATTATATTACCGAGTCCCAGAAGCCACACAGTTTCATGGATTTTATCATGGATATTATTCCGGAGAATGTGATCGCTTCGGTTGCCTCAGATAATATATTGCAGGTACTGGTTTTTGCGGTGCTTTTTGGGATAGGGATGACCAAGATCGGTCAAAAAGCTGCTGAACCTGTTATCAATGTGCTGCAATCTTTTCTAAAGGTACTTTTCTCCATTATTAAGATGGTGATGTATCTGGCTCCATTGGGAGCCATGGGGGCGATGGGGTTTACTATTGGAAAGTTTGGTATTCAAGCCTTGACCAAGTTGGGGATGTTGATGTTAAGTTTCTATCTGACCTGTTTTATTTTTGTCATTATTGTCATCGGCGCGGTATTACACTTCTACCTGAAGGTTAATATTTTCAAATTCCTGAAATATATCAAAGATGAGATTTTAATTGTATTGGGAACCTCTTCTTCGGAATCAGCATTGCCGGGCATTATGCAGAAAATGGAGGATGTAGGTTGTGCGAAGTCCGTGGTAGGTTTGGTGATCCCGACGGGGTATTCGTTTAACCTAGATGGAACGAGTATCTACCTGACCATGGCAGCGGTATTCATATCGCAGGCACTCAATATGCACCTGACCTTGCAGCAGGAAATTACCTTGCTGTTGGTTCTGTTGTTAACCTCCAAAGGAGCTGCGGGTGTAACGGGAAGTGGCTTTGTGACCTTGGCGTTGACTTTGCCTGTGGTCGGACATGTGCCTGTTGAGTCCGTGGCATTGGTGTTTGGAGTGGATCGGTTTATGAGTGAAGCAAGGGCCATCACCAATCTGATTGGCAATTCGGCAGCAACACTCGTGATTTCTAAATATGAAAATAGCCTGGATGAGGAAGTCCTCCATGAGAAACTTGGTTGATAGCGCATAGAACTGCATGTTTATGCTAACTTGTGGTAATGTTAAAACGATAAGCTCTTAAAAGAAATGATTTGTCCAAAAGCAAAAAGTGAATGCGCTGAGCATTGAATATTCGAAATTAAATAGTGAGTGATACGAGGGGGCAAAAGAATAAAAGTAAATCCCTGCGTGTTGAATAGTTGAAAGGGTAGAATGGAGAATACGGGTGGCATAAAAGAAAAACGGGGATCCAATATTTTTGGATCCCCGTTTTTCTGAATAAATTTATCTAAACTTTTGGGAGGTGATTAAGCCTCTTTTTTTGTGTTTTCAATTCCTTGGGTTAGATCCAAAGCACCATCTACTTTTTCTTCTAGAAGTGCTAGTTTGATCACCTGTGCCATTTCGGTCACATAATGGAACTGCATATCTTTGATATAATCTTCCTTGATTTCAAGGATATCTTTTTCATTGGATTTGCAAAGGATAATATCTTTGATGTTTGCACGTTTCGCCGCAAGGATCTTTTCTTTGATACCGCCTACTGGTAACACTTTTCCGCGTAGTGTAATTTCACCTGTCATAGCCAATTTCTCTTTAACCTTACGTTGGGTAAATAAAGATGTAAGCGCAGTCAGCATTGTTACCCCTGCGGATGGACCATCTTTAGGAATAGCACCTGCAGGCACGTGGATATGGATATCCCAATGATCAAATACCCTGTAGTCGATCCCGAAATCAGCAGCATGAGCTTTTAAATAAGCTAAGGCAATAGAAGCGGATTCTTTCATGACATCACCAAGATTACCTGTCAGGCTCAAGCGTCCTTTACCGGGACTTAAAGACGATTCGATAAATAGAATATCACCGCCCACGGAAGTCCAGGCCAAGCCAGTCACCACACCGGCAACATTATTGTTTTCGTAGATATCTTTATCAAAGATCGGGGCGCCCAGGATATCCACAACATCCTGATCGTTGATACTTGGATTATAATCTTTTTCCATGACAATACGTGTCGCAATACCACGGACGATCGAACCAATTTTCTTTTCCAGTCCACGTACGCCCGATTCGCGGGTATAGTCTTCAATGATTTTTTCGATAATCTTACCTTTTAGAGCAACATCCTTGGCAGCCATACCGTGCATTTCACGTTGTTTGGGTAGCAAGTGTTTTTTCGCTATTTCAATCTTCTCCTCAATGGTATATCCATTGACCTCGATAATTTCCATACGGTCCAATAAAGCTGGCTGGATAGCACTTAGCGAATTGGCCGTTGCAATAAACATTACTTTGGAAAGGTCAAATTCCATTTCCACATAATGATCGTAGAAATGTGTGTTTTGCTCCGGATCCAATACCTCAAGTAGGGCAGAAGAAGGGTCGCCTTTAAAATCTGCGCTCATTTTATCGATCTCATCCAGGATAAAGACCGGATTGGCAGCACCAGCTTTTTTCAGCGATTGGATAATACGACCGGGCATTGCACCGATGTACGTTTTGCGGTGGCCTCTGATTTCGGCTTCGTCGCGCACACCACCCAAGGCCATACGTGTATATTTACGACCCAATGCTTTGGCGATCGATCTTCCTAAGGAGGTTTTACCAACTCCCGGAGGGCCCACCAAACAAAGGATAGGGGCTTTCATGTCATTTTTCAGTTTCAATACCGCGAGGTATTCAATGATACGTTTTTTGACTTTTTCCAACCCATAGTGATCCTTGTCCAGGACTTTTTGTGCTTTATTTAAGTCAAAATTATCTTTGGTCGTTTCATTCCAAGGAAGATCAAGCAGCAGTTCAAGATAGTTTAACTGAACGGAATAATCTGCCGCAGCTGGATTGATACGTGATAGCTTTTCAAGTTCCTTGTTAAAATGTTTTTCGATATCAAGGCCCCATTTTTTTGTTTTACCACGCTTTTTAAGCTCTTCCAGCTCAAGGTCAGGTGTATTTCCACCAAGCTCTTCCTGGATGGTTTTCAATTGTTGGTTCAGGAAATAATCCCGTTGTTGCTTGTCTAGGTCGACACGCACTTTATTCTGGATCTGATGTTTCAGTTCCAACATTTGGATTTCCAAGGTCAACAATTCCAACAAGAGCTTTGCACGGTTTTCAACCTTTGGTATTTGAAGAAGCTCTTGTTTTTTGATCATTTCGACATTGATGTTGGACGAAATAAAATTGATCAGAAAAGAAGGGCTTTCAATATTTTTGATTGCGATACCGGCTTCGCTGGGTAGATTGGGTGAAAGCTGAATAATCTGTAATGCCATTTCTTTCAAGGTGGATATTGTCGCCTTGAAATGTTTTGTCATCTTGGGTTTTGCCTCGTTGAATTTCTCGACACGCGCCTTGAGATAAGGCTCGGTTTCTAAGATCTCTATCAAGTTAAAACGTTGCTTTCCCTGGATGATGACTGTGGTGTTTCCATCAGGCATCTGCAGCACTTTGATAATATGGGCAACAGTACCCACCTTATTCAACTCCTCAAACCCAGGGTCCTCTACTGTCATATCCTTTTGTGAAACCACACCAATTGTTTTGTTGCCCTTATAAGCTTCTTTAACCAATTTGATGGATTTATCCCTTCCTACAGTGATCGGAATGACAACACCGGGAAATAATACGGTATTGCGTAAAGGCAAAATAGATAGTGCTTCTGGAATTTCAGCATTTGCCATATCGTCTTCATCCTGCTGTGTCAATAGGGGGAAGAATTCTGTGTCTTCCGTAACGATTGGAATAGCCTGACTGAAATCAAAAGTTTCGAATTTGCTCATAGTGTTTATTTTGTGTATTTGGCAGTCGCTGACATGTTGTCGGCAGACCTTCAAATTTTAAGCTTCAAATATTGTTTCCCCTATATTGCAAGGGAAGTGCCAATTGCTAAAAGGTAGCAAAATTACTAATCTATTTTCTAGAATATGCAAAAAAGGCAGGTTAAATAAAATTTATCTGCCATTTGTTGGATAAATAGGCATAATAATTGTAATATTGGAATGTGAAAGAATAAACGATGGCAGATTCTTGCAAGAGGTGAAGCAACAGGACTATTTTTTCTTGGGATAATAAACGATCAATATTGATCATTAATAAGGTATATTGAAAAAACGTAACTATTTAGATATGAACTTAAAATCACTTAAATTAGGTTTGTTCACAGGAGTTTTTGCTTTGGTTGCACTTGGTGCCAATGCACAACAAAAACAAGCTGAGCATAGCAATGCCAATGTGAGAATGGGCCAAAAAGCTCTTTTGGATGGTGACTTCAAAAATGCAGAGTCATACTTGACAAAAGCTTTACCGCAGGAAGGCAAAGATCCGGATGTCTTGTATATGTTGGGTTACTCCCAATTTCAAAATGGTGATTATAAAAAGTCAGCTGAAACTTTCGGTAAGGTTGTTGCATTAAGCCCTAAAAATGCAAATGCATTGTACTTTAAAGCAAAAGCAAACAATACTCTTGCAATTCAAGCAAACAAAGTGTCTGCGGCAAACAAAGAACAATTGTTGCGCGTAGCGATTGAAGATTATTCAAAAGCGATCGCTATCACACCTACTGACTCAAAGTTCTATCAAAATAGAGCAATCGCAAACCGCGATTTGGGTATTTTGATCGGTACAGCTGGTACACCTAATTACAACAAAGCAATGGCTACAGATGCTTATAATAATGCAATCAAGGATTATGAAAAAGTATTGAGCTTTGATTCTTCTAAAAAAGATATTCAAACAGAAGTCAAAAAAGCAAAAGTATATAGAGATAACTTGAAATAAGCTTATCTATAGGATAGAAAAAAGGGAAACTCAACTGAGCTTCCCTTTTTTTATGAAGGTACCTAGCACCTTGCTCTTTTCATTCTTTAGGTTATTCAATAGCTTTTGAGGATTTTCTTGATACGACTGATCCGCTCTGCCGTCTGTCTTTGATAAATTTGCAAACGAAATACTTCGCAATACTGTTCCTTTATTGAATCAACAGGAATTTAGTATATGGAAACGAATCGATTGTCTGCAGAAATGCAGGATATTTTAATCAGTCAAATGACAAAAGAAGCCGAAGCTGCGCAAATTTATCTGGCTTTGGGTGTATGGGCCGACGATCAAGGTTACGGTGGTATCGCCAATTTCCTATATCGACATGCGCAAGAGGAACGGAATCATATGACCAAAATTATGGGGTACATACTGGAAAGAGGAGGGCGTCCCCGGATCCAGGCCATTTCAGCACCACCAGCCGATCCAAAGACCTTGACGGAATGTTTCCAGCGGGTATTTAAACATGAAGTAGATAATACCGAAGCGATTTATACTATTGTCAATCTGTCTATGGAGCAGAAAGATTGGGCGACATGGAATTTTGCACAATGGTTTGTCAAAGAGCAGATCGAAGAAGAGAAACTTGCGCTTGAATTGATCGATAAATTGAAGATCGCCGGTGGAGATCGGGCCTCAGATGAATCGTTATTTGCATTAGATTCCTCATTGGAAAGCATGCCTGACGATGTGGCTTTGGCACGGGAAGGCACCGCAGATGACCCTAAGTAGGGCGAGAATTTAAATTCTGAGAATAATTTTTAGTGCGCTGATCGCATAAAAATAATGTCCGAATTCTTAACGAATTCGGACATTATTTTTTAGAGGAAGTCTCAAAATATTATTTAGCACATTTGCCAAATCTGCCTTTTGAGAAAACTTCGGCGCTTTATTTTTTTATGCTAAGTGGGAGGTAGATTCCAAAAGTAACGTTCCTGCCCATATTATAAACGCCATAAGTAGGGTTTTCTTGCGATAATCTTCCCGGACGTAGTCTACTTAAAGCATCGTAATAACGCTTGTTGGTGAGATTAGACGCAGTCGCGTACAGCTTCACTTGTTGTTTTCCTAAATGTAAGGTAGTGCCTATTCCAGCATTGATCAATGAATACGAATCTGCTGCTGTTTCAAAAGTTTCGTCAACGCGATTCTGTTTGAAATAATTGTCTAAACCTACCGATACATAAAAAGCATGTAATCCATTTATTTTGGGCTCAAGGCGTAGTGTGTTGTGTAAAACACCTGCCGGAATCAATGCTAATGGCCTATCAAAAGTCCTGTTTTGTGCATGGGTATAGGTAAAGGTGTTGTCCAAGTGTACCCAGTTCAGCGGATGGAAGTTTAGACTTCCCTCAAAACCATAAAGATTGGCATTTACCTGACCGTAACGATAAACATCATAAGTCTGTTCATTATTGTCCTCATCAACGATGGTTTTTGTATCGCCCTTTTTTGCTGAAGCATAGATAAAATTATGAATATAATTTTCATAGATCCCGATACTACCGGTGACGATGCTATGTCCAAATTCAAGGGTTGCATCCGCTTGGAAACTACGTTCTGCTTTCAGATTTTCATTACCGATTTCATAGCGTGATGTACCTTCGTGTACGCCGTTAGAACCCAATTCTGCCGGGTTGGGTGCTCTGAAGGCCGATCCGGCATTTGCTTTGAAGTTGAAATCTTCGCTGAAACTATGTGTAAAGCCTAAAGCACCGCTAATATTGCTGAATTTATTTTTAAAACCCGGAAATTGCTCCTCATCCTCAACGAAAAGCTGTTTGCCCTTGCTATTGACATAATCGTAGCGTAGTCCCATATTGAAGGTGTTATCGCCCCAAGTTTTCTTGGCATAACCAAAAACGCCCAATTCGACCTGGTCATAAGCAGGAATCAGAAATTCAACACCCTTGTTGACACTATGCTCCTGACTGGCACTGATACCAACGACATGCTGCCAGCCGTTTCTTTCAGCGAGGTAATATTTCGCATCAAGTGAGTAGGTATTTAAATCAAAAAATAGGGAAGGTGTCGCTTCTTCAAGTTCGCGACGTTGATTTTTCTGGTAGCCCAGGTCCAGTTTTAAATTTCCTGAGCCAATCACAAAATTATTATTGAGCGCGAGCTTATAATGGCGGATATCCTGTTTTGGGAAATCCAATGTCCGGCTTTTAGATTCATTGTATAATGGATCGCCGACTTCACCATCGTAAAAACCAATATTATTTTTGAGGTAGGAAAAATTAAGGTGTGAATATCCCCATTGCTTATTTAAACCCAGCATACCACTGAAGCTGGTATTATTAAAACCACTATTGATATAGCGCCCTGCTGGTGTATTGTAGGAATACGCATTTTGATAAGATCCTCGTCCGCGCCATACAAAGCCGTTTTCATTGCCTGTCAGCATGAGCGAGTTGTTGGTGAGTCCATTGTTGGTTGAATAACTAGATAGCAGTTCGCCTTTTATTTCACCTGCAGTGGGAACGCTGGGCTCGAGGATATTAATCACACCACCGATGGCATCAGATCCGTACATCAAGGAAGCTGCTCCCCGAAGTACCTCTACCCGGTCGGGCTGATTTTGGTCGATCTCGATACCATGTTCGTCACCCCATTGTTGGCCCATTTGCTTCACACCATCATTGACGGTGACAACACGGTTATAACCAAGACCGCGGATGACAGGTTTAGAAATGCCCTGTCCTGTTGTAATCTGACTTAAGCCAGGTACCTGACGGGCTAGCGCGTCGATCAGATTTGTCGCACCACCCTGTAATTCGTCTTTGGAAATAACGGAGACAGAGGTACTGTTGCGACGGCTTTGCGCAGTCACAAGGGTACCTGTAACCACCACCTCATTTGTCTCGATTATACTTTCTGTCAATGCGAAATCGACCGATACATCTGCTGATGTCAGATCTATCGTTTTGATCAGCGATTGGTACCCAATAAAACGTACTTCGACAAGATAACGTCCACTCGAGGGCAGTGATTTGAATGTATAACGCCCCTGTTGATCCGAAGAGGTACTTGAGCGGAGTTGGAGCAAAGATATGGTCGCTCCCGCGATCGGTTGATTTGTTTTTGAATCTGTCACCTTACCCGATATGGTCGCAGCGTTAACCGTGAATAGAAGGAAATAGCAGACAAGCATACATATGCCGCCTTTAATTTTGAGTTTCATCTGTAAATATTTTTATGCCATCAGTAGATGGTGCCTATCCAAATGATAGCCTGTCGCATTAAAATTGCTTTTTCATCAGTCATGAAAAATAACTTGTTCAATACGGAGAAATTCATCATTGAATTGCTTGATTGTTAAATTAAGAGGGAAATCCATTATGAATACGTCAATAGCAATCACCAAAATTTTGGTGCTTTGCTTCCTGATCATAGTAAACAAGGCTTTCCATAAAAGCTTTGTTGTCGCATCGTGGATGAAATTTAACAAATGGGGGGACCGCGATTGCCAGATAGCAATGCACTGATCATTTGGTCACTAGGGACAAAGAAACCAAATGCTATTTCCCGTTCAGGAAGAGAAATTTCATTTTGGCTAAAATGAAAGAGTAACTGCGGGTGTGAATTTTGGTCGCAAATAGAACATTTTGGATGGTCCGCATGGTGTTTTTTGGGACTGCAGTCCACTATACTTAATGCCGGCGACTCATGGGAATGGGTATAGACAATGAACTGACCGATTAGAAAGGTCATTAAAAGCGTTAACGCTGCTAATTTGTTCAATGAAATATTGCGCACTTTATTTTTCTATACGAGGCCTTTGCAGGCCATTAATGAGGCAAAGATAAGAAAAAATACAAATAAAGCAATGATGTTGCATTTCTTTGTTTGTATTGGGGAATAAAAAAATGTCTTTATGAATGGGTATAAAGACATTTTTCAGCATGAGTTATTTTTTTGATTGTACAAATCGCCCAATAATTTCATATTGGTTTGCATCGAGTCCTTGTACATCCTGGAGTTTTACAATACTGTACAATGAATCGATATAATAATCCAGTTTTTCCTCACTATCATAAAGAGAGTTCGCGATCTTTTTATCGATCTGGATGTGTTTAACCTTTTCGTTTTTACGATCAAACTCAATTCGGAGTTTTTGTATCTGCAGTTCTTTCTTTTTTGCAGTAAATTCCGTTACACAATCTACGGCTTTGACATCGTAGAGTGCGGGATCAAAATTTTTGCTGATATCCGCAGACTGGAAAGCTGAAAGTTCATTTTTCCAGTTTTCAATTTTGAGCTCACGTTGTTCCTTTTCACCGTCTTTGTTGACGGACTTTAACACCGAAGGGTTGAGTTGTTGCAAGCGTTGTGCTTCGGCGCTGAAAAAAGAGTCTACCGAAAAGATATCCGTCGTTTTTTTAGCTTTCTGTTGGCCTGAGGGGGAGCTACAGCTCCAAAAAAGTAGCGCACTTCCCACCAATAGTGGAAGTGCGCTGCTTACTTTTTTATATAAATTCTTATTCTGATACCAATACATTTCCTGTCATTTCAACGGGGATATCTACGCCCAAAAGTTTGAGAACGGTTGGAGCGATATCACCCAATTTACCATCTGCGATTTTTTTGTAGTGATCATCAATCAAGATACAAGGAACCAAATTGGTTGTATGCGCCGTATTTGGTGATCCATCTTCATTGACCATAAATTCTGAATTACCGTGATCAGCCAAGATGATAAATGAATAACCATTTTTCAATCCTGTTTCCACCACTGTTTTTGTGCATTGATCTACTGTTTCTACTGCTTTTACGACAGCCTCAAATACACCGGTATGGCCTACCATATCTGGATTTGCAAAATTGAGACAGATAAAGTCAGGCTGAAGAGTTTCCATATCATTGACGATTGCTTCAGTGATTCCATTTGCAGACATTTCAGGTTGAAGATCGTAAGTAGCAACTTTCGGAGAAGGGACCAAAAGACGGTTCTCACCTTCGAATTGTTGTTCACGGCCACCCGAAAAGAAGAATGTCACGTGTGGATATTTTTCAGTTTCGGCAATACGGGTCTGTGTTTTATGATTGGCTTCCAACACTTCACCCAAAGTATTCGTCAGGTTATCTTTTTGGAAAACAACACGTACATTTTTGAAGGTTTCGTCATAGGCTGTTAGTGTGACATAGTACAGGTTCAACGGTACAAGATCATACTCAGGGAAAGCTTTCTGTGTCAGTGCAATGCTGATTTCACGACCGCGGTCTGTTCTGAAATTGTAACAGAAGACCACATCACCTTCCTGGATTGTTGCTACGGCAGTACCATCTTCATTAACCAAGGCGATTGGTTTAACAAATTCGTCTGTTACTCCAGCATCGTATGATTTTTGGATTGCAGCAACCAGGTCATTGGTTTTTTCACCTTCGGCTTTCACCAAAAGATCATAAGCCAACTTAACGCGTTCCCATCTGTTGTCACGGTCCATCGCGTAATATCTACCAATGGCAGAAGCGAATGTGCCTGAAGTCGTTTTTAGATATTCTTGTAGATCTTTAACATAGCCGATTCCCGAATTAGGGTCAGTATCACGACCATCCAGAAAAGCATGAATGAAGACCTGCTCACTGTTTAGTCCAGCATGTTTGGCGGCATCACAAAGACCTTTAAGGTGCTTGGTGTGTGCATGTACACCACCATCCGAAAGTAAACCGATAAAGTGTACTTTTTTATTATTTTCAAGCGCATACTTAAATGCGTCCTGGATAACGATATCTGTGTTGAATACGCCATCATTTACCGCTTTGTGGATACGTCCTAATTCTTGATAGACAACTCTTCCGGCGCCAAGATTCATGTGGCCAACCTCAGAGTTACCCATCTGTCCATCAGGAAGGCCAACGGCTTCACCAGAAGCTTCCAGACTTGAATTTGGGTATGTTTCCAATAAATGATCTAAAAATGGGGTATTTGCAGCTTCAACTGCATTTGATTTATCATGTTTTCCGTATCCTAGTCCGTCTAGGATCATGAGTGCAACTTTTTTCTTATTCATCGTATAACAAAGATAACCTTAATTTTAGAATCTATCAATGCGTCTTTAAAATCTTCCCTTGTTTATATGCAATAATTTTATAGGTTTGTGGCATAGTTTATGTTTGGTATAAACTATGCTACCTAATGATTGATTACATCTATTGTGGAAACTGTTCTGTCTTATTTTGAGCTATATGAAACTTTTAAGCTATTGCGTATTTATATTTGTTTATAGTCTTTTTATACACACTAACGCCTCAGGGCATCTTTTGAAAGATTTAAACTATTCATCACAGCCTGTTGTACGGGAAGGAGAGGAGTCTTTGGGAAGTATTTCTGAAGAACTTAAAACGTATTTAAGGGAGGGGAATGCGAAGAATATCGCGAAGTATTTTGGTTCCAATCTGACCTTGTCCCTATTGGGAGAAAATGGTGTGTATACCAAATATCAGTCTGAGATTATGTTGGGCACATTTTTTAACCAACATAAACCTAAGACCGTCAAACTGACCCAAGCGAGTAATGCAAACAATGGTTATCAATACTTCACCTTTTCATTAGCGACAGAACAAGCCAATTATCGGGTATTTATCAAGATAAGTGCGGGATCCAATAGTCAGACAATAGAAGAACTTCGGATCGATAAAAGTTAGGTCAGACGCTATTTTTTTATCATTCTATTTTTCGATTAAAAAATTATTCCACATCTTAGCCCAATAAATTGTATTTATGGAGAAGGAAATCAAGGATTATTTGGCGCAGTTTGTAAAACAATCAGTCGCGGAAGATCTCGGAGATGGTGATCATACCTCTTTATCCACGATAGAGGTGGGCGCACAAGGAGAGGCAAAACTGATTGTTAAGGACGACGGTATTTTGGCAGGCGTAGAGGTTGCTCAAGCGATCATGAGTTACATCGATGAAACCTTGACCTGTGAGGTATTTATTCCTGATGGAAGCCAGGTAAAAGTTGGTGATATCGCATTTTATGTTCGCGGAAATATCCAGAGTATTCTACTTGCAGAACGTTTGGTATTGAATGTGATGCAACGTATGAGTGGTATAGCGACGACAACCCGAAAATATGTGGAGCTGTTGAAAGGCACGGATACGCAGGTATTGGATACCCGTAAGACAACACCTTTACTTCGGGTATTGGAGAAAGAAGCGGTCAAAATAGGTGGCGGTACCAATCACCGGTTTGGATTATTCGATATGATTCTGATCAAAGACAATCATGTGGATTATAGCGGTGGAATTGTATCGGCGTTGACACGCGCAAATGACTATCGAAAGAAATTAAATAAACCAATTGAAATAGAAATAGAGGTCCGAAATTTTGCGGAACTTGACGAAGTTCTTAACTTTGGCGAAGTGGACCGAATCATGTTGGATAATTTTTCACCTGCGGATGTGGCCAAAGCTGTTAAAATTATCGATCGTCGATTTAAGACAGAAGCTTCTGGGGGAATAACATTTGAAACCATTCGGGCCTATGCAGAGGCTGGAGTAGACTATATCTCGGTGGGTGCTTTGACTCACAGTGTCAAGAGCTTAGATCTTAGTCTGAAAGCCAAATTATTATAAGAACTGATTTAATTTAATGATATCGATTTATTTAGTAATTGCAGTATTACTAGCTTATTTGTTTGGTTCTATACCTACAGCAGTTTGGTTGGGTCAGGCATTTTATGGCGTAGATGTTCGTGAGTATGGGAGTGGTAATGCTGGAGCGACTAACACCTTTCGCGTATTAGGACCGCGTGCCGGCTCCATCGTGATGTTTGTAGATATATTCAAGGGTTGGACAGCAACGAATCTCGCCTATCTGATTGAGTTGGGCCAAAATACCAGTGATGTTCAGTTCGTTAATTTTCAGTTGGCCTTGGGAGTGATTGCGGTAATAGGTCACCTATTCCCTGTATTTGCGGGCTTCCGGGGAGGAAAGGGGGTAGCGACATTGTGTGGGATGATTTTGGCGATACATACACCGGCAGCTTTAGTTTGTGTATCCGTATTTATCATTATTCTATTGACGACACATTACGTGTCCCTAAGTTCAATTTCGGCCGGTTTTGCTTTTCCATTTAGCTTGGCATTTATTTTTAAGACTACCATCCCTTCGGTATTGCTTTATGGCATCGCCATCTGTACACTGCTATTAATTACCCATCAAAAGAATATTGAGCGCCTGCTAAAAGGACATGAATCCAAGATTTATCTATTCAAGAAAAAAAACAAGGCAAAAGAATAGGCACAATAATTGCATCCTAAAAAAAGTATTTAATAGATTATTATGAAATAGCTGCGCTGGAAAAAACAGAGAATCTGCCGAATCTAGCCCCAACATTCCATACAACATTAAAAACGAGACTGGGCCTGTGAGCTCATGAATGCAATTGAAACAAACACAGATGAATAATAAGATACATATGAAAAGCATGTTTAAGTATTCGGCTATCGTAATGGCCTGTGTGGCACTGGCATCGGGGTTGTCAGGTTGTGCTACTTCGGCTGTTACTGGAAAAAAATATTTGAAATTAGTCAGTGCTGACCAAGTCAACCAACAGGCTGCACTGGCTTACAAAGATTTCTTGTCAAAAAATAATACAAAAGTTGTTACTGGTACGGCTGATGCGGCAATGGTAAAACGTGTGGGTAACCGTTTGGCAACCGCTGTCAATCAATACTTGCAGAGCAAAGGTATCGCCAATAAATATAATTTCAATTGGGAATTTAACCTGGTGAAGAGTGATGATGTGAATGCCTGGTGTATGCCTGGTGGAAAAGTGGCTGTGTATACAGGAATACTTCAAGTAACGCGTACCGAGGCCGGTATGGCGACAGTAATGGGACACGAAATTGCCCAAGCTATTGAAGAGCACTCCGTAGCACAGGCATCCAACCAAATGGCTTTACAAATGGGCGGTCAGATTCTGGGCTCAGCAGCAGGAATGACTGGAAGCAGTTCCCTTGGAATTTTTAACAATCTGTATGGTTTGGGGGGAAGCTTGGCTCAGTTAAAGTTCTCACGCAGCGATGAATCTTCTGCAGATCAGGCAGGATTAATTATCATGGCATTGGCCGGTTACGATCCGAATGAAGCTATTGGATTTTGGAAGCGCATGGCAGCGGGAAGTCAAAAAGGACAACCAGAGTTCTTGAGTACTCACCCAAGTGATGCGAGACGTATTGCGGATATTGAGAAGCAGATTCCGAATGCAATGCGGTATTACAAAAAGTAAAAACGTAATTTAACTATAATAAAAAGGGAGCATTTGTTATGCTCCCTTTTTTGTTTCAGTTGTATATACGCTACACGCCGGCGATTGCGTCGGAGATACCTAATATAACGCCTACGACAAGTCCCAGGAAATTAAATCCGATGGTGATGATGGCTATGATCCCGATGAATTTATAATGTTTCTTTAAAGCTTCGAGACAGAGCTCAAGTTGGATGCTATCGCGGTTTTCGATAGCTTTTTTTGCTTTGGATCCAAAATTATAGAGGAAATAGATCGGGAGGCAGGAGAAAGCCATCATCAGCAGGTAAAGTATACCAAAGGTTGATATCGTGCTGGCGGATATGTATTCACCTTGATCTAGAGATAGAGCACTTGCCCCGAACATCAGGCTAATCATGGTTATGGCCGATAACCCAATAAGTATAAAACAGAGAATAGCCAAAAAAATAGCCCATTTAGCTGCTGAAGCTAAGAAAGAAAGCCCTGCTGGAGACAACTTAATGTCTGCGGGTTCCTGAAAAGAAGAATTTTGAATACCGACTTCCATGAAAAAAGTGAATTATAAAGGTGTGCGAATTTCTAAAAAGTTCTCCGTTTTTAAAAACAGATTTTTAAAGAAACCAGTTCGAACGGACAATAGTTTATAGTTTTTAAATAAATACAAGGCACAGTAGCGCAATTGCTACAAAAAAAACGAGTTGATTAATAAAATTCTCGGTTGAAAGAAAGTTAATGAATTTTTTTAAAAAAGCTCAAGTTGGGAATGGAAGAATGTTGTTACAAATAAATCGGAGCGATTGACTGTGGAAAACTATTTTATATAGACTTGGTTCTTTGGAAATGGTGGTTTAAAAGGTGTTATAACGTTTTTTTTCTTTAAAAATTATATAGGAAGATAAGAATTTCTTCCTGTATAGTATGAAGTGTATGTGCTGTAGTGTGTTAAGTTTATATTAAGTCCTTTGTTATTTGAAATCTCTTAGTAATTTTGCTTAACATTTTTTAACAAATCACATTATATGAAAAGATCTTTACTCTTTTTCGCTCTTGTAATGGCCAGTTATGGTGCTGTACAAGCTCAGGTCACGACAAGTAGCGTTACAGGTATTGTAAAAGAAGCAAACGGCAGTCTAACTTCGGGAGCTACTATCAAGGCAACACACGTGCCATCGGGAACGGTTTATTCTGGATCTTCGAATGCTGCAGGCCGTTTTAATTTACCGGCGATGCGTGTTGGTGGTCCTTATAAAGTTGAGGTTACCTATGTGGGACAAGAACCAATTGTGTATGAAGATATTTATTTGCAACTCGGTGAACCGTTGGTTTTAAACCCTATTTTTTCAAGTTCTGGAACGACATTAGGAGAGGTTGTAGTGACAGGTTATGGTAGTAAATTGAATACGTCGAAAACAGGGGCTGCTACTAACGTTGGTTTAAAGCAGATTCAAAATTTACCGCAAATAAGCCGTAGTATAACAGAGTTTACGCGTTTAACTCCTCAAGCAAATGGAACGTCGTTTGCAGGGCGTGATGCTAGGTATAATAATCTTCAAATTGACGGTGCAAATTTTAACAATGGTTTTGGTACCGATACGCAAAATCCATTACCTGGAGGTAGATTCCAACCAATTTCTCTAGATGCGATTCAAGAAATTTCGGTTAATATTGCTCCATATGATGTAACGCAATCTGGGTTTACAGGTGCCGGGATAAATGCGGTTACGAAATCAGGAAGTAATACATTTACAGGAACTGCTTATGGTTATTTTAATAACCAAAGATTCAACGGATTGAAAATTGCGGATGAAACTACATTACCTTATTTAGAAGGATCTAAAAAAACGTTTGGATTTTCATTGGGAGGACCTATTATAAAAAATAAATTGTTTTTCTATGTGAGTGCCGAACGTGAGATGGCTGACGGAGTAAATGCTTCTGGTGCAAATACATGGGTTTCTAATAAGAAAAATGATGGTAAGTCGGATCCTAGTACAAATACTACAAGAGTTAATGAGAAAGATTTAGTTGCTGTTAGTGAGCACTTGAAGAATGTATGGGGATATGATCCTGGCGCATATGAGGGATATGCGAATGCAACCAGTCAGAAAGGGGATAAAATTTTGGCACGTATCGACTGGAACATTAATGAAAAACATAAATTTGCCATTAGATATAATCAACTTGTTGGAAATTCAAATCAGATAGCCAATAATACTTCTGGTCCAGGTCCAAGATCTTCTTATTCTAGAGTGAGTGAAAACTCTATGGTATTTCAAAATGGTAATTACGGATTTGAAAATACAGTAAGATCTCTAACAGCTGAATTAAATTCTACATTTAACAGTTCTCTCTCAAATAAGTTTTTGTTTACATATTCTAAAATTAGGGAAAAAAGAACTACTCCAAGTGACAAAATCTTTCCATTTGTTGATATTTTTGATGGCGGTATAGCTGATGGGAAAAATAATTACATGAGCTTCGGTACAGAGTTGTTCTCATATAATAACGATGTTGTCAATGATAATTTTTCTTTTGTCAATAATCTTAATTATTCTATCGGGAAGCATAATATTTTGGCTGGCGCTTCCTTTGAATTACAAAAATTCGGTAATAGTTTTGTTAGAGAAGGAACTAGCTATTATCGTTATAATTCTGTTGATGATTTCTTAAAAACAGGCACGCCTCAGGAGGTCGCGCCAACGATGTTTGCTCTATCTTATCCTTATGCGGGAATGGATTCGTATGCTCGTACTAATTACGGCCTAGCTTCTTTGTACGCTCAGGATAAAATCACCATTACTGATAAGTTTAATGTTACTGTAGGATTAAGAGCTGAGTTGCCGATTTATATGAATAATTTGGCTGGAAATAAGTCTATTGATGCATTAGAGTTTTTAGATATTAATGGCAAAGTTACACGTTACAATTCAGCAAAGTGGCCGAAATCTAGAATTATGTTATCACCAAGGGTCGGCTTCAACTATGATGCATTAGGAGATAGGTCATTAATGGTTCGGGGGGGGACCGGAATATTTACAGGACGTATTCCATTCGTTTGGTTAACGAATATGCCCTCCGCTACTGGTGTTATCCAAAACACCATTGAACCTGGAGGCTACGACGATGTAAAGGGTTGGATAGGAAATGTTAATTTCCACCCAGAAGATATCTATTACTATGTGAAGAACCCTCCTAAAGGTGCTGAGAATATCTTTATTCAAAGTCCAAATGAAGGTGTTCCTGGTAGTATAGCAATGGTGGATCCTAATTTTAAAATGCCTTCGGTTTGGCGTACAAGTTTAGGGGCAGATTATAAAGTACCTAATACGCCAGTGACCTTGACCGCTGATTTATTGTATACAAAAGATATTAATGCTGTTACGCAGTTCGGTATTAATAGAAAGTTAGCAACATCTAAATTAAATAATGCTGGGGATAATCGTGATTATTATGCAAATTCAAAGGAATATCAATATAATAGTGCAATTGGAGCCAACTCAGCAGTTGTTTTAACAAATACAAAAGCAAAAGGCCACGCTTTGTCTGCGACATTCGGAGGTACGGTGGCGCCTTGGCATGGCTTATCTGGATCATTATTTTATACATACACTGAGGCCAAAGAACAATCCAATAATCCAGGTAGTTCAGCGGTTTCCGCTTGGTCAAGTGTATATTCTATTAATAATCCTAATGATCAGATGTTATATAATTCAAACTTTGCTGTTCCGCATCGTCTTGTTGCAAGTTTGAATTATTCGTTTCAAAATACAACTATTGGTTTGTATTATAATGGCTCTAGTCAAGGTAGATATTCTTTCGTATATAACGGTGATGTTAATAATGATGGTATAAATAGTGATCTAATTTATTTGCCAAAATCGGTAGACGAAGTAAATTTTGTTAATGCTGTTGATAGGTCTGGGAAAGTCTTGTTTACAATAGATCAGCAAAAGGAGGCTTATAATAAATTTATAGAAAAAAATAATCTTACTAAATATCAAGGAAAATATTTAGACAGAAATCAATTTTTGCTTCCTTGGTTAAATCGTATTGATGTAAGATGGACTCAAAATATCTTTAATGATATAGTTAAGAAAGGCGATAGATTCCAATTTACTGTGGATGTTGTAAACCTTGGCAACTTAATTAATAAGGATTGGGGGATACAGAAGACATTAGTCAGTCAGGGAACAAATTTCTTAACAGTAGTGGATAAGTCGACAGATAAACCGACTTTCAATATGAATTCTGCAGGTGGCAAACTTGTTGAAGATGTCACTAGAAACGTAACTAACGTCAGTACGACATGGAGTGCGGTATTGGGCGTGAGATATACGTTTTAAGATCATTTAAATTTTTTAATAAGAGCGAGGCTAGAAATGGTCTCGCTTTTTCTGTTTTTTTGAAAGTATTTTTTGTATTAATAGAGCTCGTTCATGTCATGATTTTATTTGTCACCACATTGAAGATGTAGTGTCTTTATAGAGATAATATTTTCGTAAATTCAATCCGATAAAAACTTAAAGGTGAAAGCAAAATTTACGGAAGTCTTAAACGATACATTATCTTATTTTCTACTTGGAGATATTGAATTGCTGCACGATTACCAAGTGAAAAATGGTTTACCCAATGATCTGGCAACCGAATTTACAACAAAAGAAACAGGCGACTGGGTTGTCGAAGTGGGGATCATGATCCCTTTGTCACAGGTTGAAAATTTACCCTATACCATTATCTTTCTAACTGATGATGAAGCACCCGAACTATTGAAAGAGGGGAATGATCTTCAGATCCGAGAAGATGGATACATCTTGAACGTAGTGAACGGTAAGATCATGTTATTCACCTGGTGGATACTAAAAGATTTTACCGCAGAGAAAATGAAAGAGCGGATCGAACACCAACATAAGTTCGGAAAGCCTCAAGTTGAGCTGGAAAATGGCTGGTACAAGCTTAGTATACTTGCCGGACTCACACAGCAAGAAAGCTCTTTCAAAAATCAGGATGGAGAAACAATGTATATCACCGGGTTAGAACCTACGTTTGAATTTGTGCTGACCAAAACAACCGTAAAAGATCAATGTACCGCCGATATCTTTCGATCCTATAAAATAAAGCAGTAGATTATTGTACAGTTATGTGGTTGATTACCAATGGCTGTTTGATTCTGCTGTTGGTAAGGGAAGAATTACGTGATACTCAAAATTGCTATATGGAGAAAACAGGTCATTATAACCTGTTTTTTGTAGTTAACTGACTTGTGTTCAATAGAAAATAACAACTTTATCATTGAAATTCGAAACTTATTTTTCTTTCAGTTCCCGATTGATAGCTATAAATTTGTTCGAGACTTATTAATATATAGATTTGTCCAGGTTATCATGGACAATGATTTACTTTCTCTACCCTCCCAGGCAAACAGAGTGATTAGAGGAAGCGCAAATGTCCCGTAATTGTCTTCGTGTTTTTGCAAAATATACTGAGCGATTGCGGGCATTTGCTTTATTCAATAGGCTTTTTCGCAAACAAGCCAGTTATATATAAGTCATCTATCTCCCTCATCATTTCCTGACATAAGATTCTTTTCCAAAGCTGTTTTTTTTGCACATTTCCAGCGCTTTTTAAGTACGACCTAAATACAGATTTTACGCCACCGACCAACCCGATTATTGGAAAAAATTATGGAAAAAAGGTCGACAGAATTTAGAAAACCAATTAATGACTTACACACTTTATGGGCTGCCAAATCTTGAAAAAAAGGTCAGATTTCTCTGAAATATATTACCCAAAAAGGGATTGTTAATCGGGCGAAATCGTGTTATTGTTGAATAATGGGTGCCTAAAGGTGACTACTTTTTGCCTTTTGCTAGTCACTCCTTGCTAAAAACTAAACACTTTTTCTGAACAAGTGATCACCTGTTTGCTAGAAGTGAACGGTTGTTCAGAAAACGTGATCACTTTCTTGGTGGAAGTGATCAGAATTTACACAGGAGTGAACAGTCCCCGGCAAGAACTGTTCAGGATTTTGAAAGGAGTGATCAATATGTTGGAAGGACTGATCAGTCCCACTGAAATACTGTTGCCTTTTTGGAGGAAAGTGAACACAACATGCAAAAGAGTGTTCGGACTGCTGAGGAAAGTGATCGGTGTTTACAACATTCCGATCACAAATTGTAACCAACTGATCAGTTGTTAATAGAAACCGAACAGTCGGTTGAAAAAACTGAACAGTTACTGCAAAGTACCATTCGGTTGTTTGAAAAAAGTGATCAGCTTGTTTGGAATACTGTTCAGCTTGTCGGAAATACTGTTCGGTTTGTCGAGAATACTGTTCAGTTTGTTGGAAATACTGTTCACTATTTTCCAAAGAGTGTTTAGCAAAAGCCAAAAACTAGTCAGGGATTGGGGTAGTTCTTGCATTTTTTACGAACTGATTTTTAAATTCTGTTGTTTGATTATCGTCTGGTATTTATAATCTTTGTATAGATTATAACATACAAATTATGGGAAGTTCCCACGAGCAGTCTTTAGGTATAGCCTTGCCAAATTCCATCCGGCATTATCCCATGGGAGATCAGGCGATTGTCCTTTCTTTTGGTGATTCACTTTCCGAAGCTGTCAATACACAGGTTCGTAAGGTCGTGGCCTGTATCGAAAACTGGTCGCAGCCAGGCGTTATTGAGTATGTTCCGGCCTACACAACAATCACGATATACTATGATCCGCTGACGATTACCTATCAGGAACTATTGACTGCATTTCAAACAATCGTACAAGATATATCAGATGATCCGAAATATAAGGCTGTAAAAAAGGAAATCCCCGTCTATTACAATGGGGATGACCTCGCTTATGTGGCCCAATACAATGGGTTGACGGAAGAAGAAGTTATCCATATTCACAGTGCTCCGGAATACCGGGTATATATGATCGGTTTTGTTCCTGGATTTCCCTATTTGGGCGGTCTAGACAGCCGGATCGCAACAGCACGAAAAGAAGTACCCCGCTTGAAGATTGAGGCTGGAGCGGTGGGGATTGCGGGACAACAGACTGGAGTGTATCCGATCGCGACTCCTGGAGGCTGGCAGATCATTGGACATACGCCATTGCAGCTGTTTGACCTCAAACGTGAAAAACCCTCCTTGCTTGAAGTGGGGGATCTTGTGTGTTTTGTGCCTATAACTTATGATGAGTTTGTTCAACTAAAAGCAGAATCCTATGGGTATTAAGATCATCAGGGCGGGCATGTTGACTGCAATACAGGACTTGGGACGCTATGGTCTACAGCGCTATGGTATGGCAGTTAGTGGGGCGATGGATAGCTATGCTTTACTGCTGGGCAACAGTATACTGGGAAATGCAGACAACGAAGCCGCAATAGAATGTACTATCATTGGTCCTACCATTTATTTCGAACAGGCACAGCTTATCGCTGTGACAGGGGCAGACCTGTCGCCCAAGGTTGATGGTCAGCCCTTACCAATGTGGAAACCTGTCCTGATTGAGGCTGGTTCATTGCTTTCCTTCGGGAGACCAAATTCGGGCAACCGGGCTTATATCTGTTTTCGGGGTGGACTTGATATCCCCGAAGTACTGGGCAGCAGATCAACTTATAGCAAGGGAGAAATAGGTGGCTGGCAAGGTCGGTCACTCAAAGAACAGGACCGGATTGCTTTCAACCATCCCTATGATAGTGGAGAAACCCAATTCTCCTGGAGCATTGACCCTGCGCTGTATCCAGACCTTTCTACTGGAGTGATCCGGGTGATGGACGGCCCACAGCGGGATCAGTTTGAAAGCGACTCACTGAAAAGCTTCTTTGCGGATGTGTTTACCATTAGCAAAAACTCGGATCGGATGGGATACCGCTTACAATCCAGACCGCTACAGCTCAAAGAACAAAGGGAACTTTTATCAACGGCGGTCACCTTTGGTAGCATACAGGTGCCACCGGATGGCAACGCAATTATTTTAATGGCTGACCATCCGACCACAGGCGGTTATCCCGTCATTGGCCAGGTTGCTACTGTAGACCTTCCGCTCCTGGCGCAAAAGGGGCCCGAGGATAACATCCGTTTTGAACGGGTCGACCTGGATGAGGCCCAAAATTTATTGAAACAGCGTCATCAACAATTAATTAAACTGAAAAGTGCAATCGCATTGAAATATGAATAAGCAACTGACTATAGATTTAAATTGCGATATGGGCGAGAGTTTTGGCGCTTGGACAATGGGCAATGATGAGGCTATCCTGCCTTATGTTTCCGCTGTCAATATTGCCTGTGGTTTTCATGCCGGAGATCCTTCGACTATGATGAAAACCATTCAGCTGGCCCTGAAATATAATGTTAAAATAGGCGCCCATCCCGGTTTTCAGGATCTGGTAGGTTTTGGAAGACGGGAGGTTCAGACTACAGCTCGGGAAGTTTACGAACTGGTCGTCTATCAGATTGGTGCACTTGCAGCATGTGCCAAGGTCCAACAGACAACATTACGACATGTGAAACCGCATGGAGCCCTCTATAATATGGCGGCGCGCAAACCTGAATTGGCCGATGCCATTGCAGCAGCGATCTACGCGATCGATCCAAACCTCATCCTATATGGTCTTTCGGGCAGCGAACTCATTAACGCAGGTCGGAATAAAGGCTTGAAGGTATATAGTGAGGTCTTTGCCGACCGCACTTACCAACAGGATGGCACTTTGACAGCAAGGTCGGATAAAAATGCGCTTATTCATGATCCTGAGCAGGCGGCAGAACAGGTCTTGTGTATGATCAGAACAGGAAAAGCGACTTCCCTACAAGGTAATGTGGTGGACATCCAAGCCGATACCATCTGCCTGCATGGTGATAGCCCAGAAGCTGTACAATTTGCCAAGACAATCAACCAAACGTTAAAAAACCACGATATACTGATCCGATGAAACAAAAAAATACTTCAGCACTTATTGGTGCGGCATTGTTGATGGCGACATCGGCTATCGGTCCGGGCTTCCTGACACAAACGACGGTTTTCACAAAATCGCTGGGCGCGAGCTTTGGATTCGTGATTCTGGTATCCATCCTAATTGATATCGGGGTTCAGTTAAATATCTGGCGTGTGATCGCCGTATCCGAAATGAGGGCACAGGATATCGCGAACAAACTGTTGCCCGGATTGGGTGGTTTTATCTCGCTACTGATTATCCTCGGCGGTCTGGCATTCAATATTGGCAATGTCGCTGGAGCGGGACTGGGGTTGGAAGCCCTCTTTGGTATAAATGTCATGACGGGGGCCTGTATATCGGCATTCATTGCCATCGCTGTTTTCCTAAACAGACAGATCGGCAAAGCCATGGATCGCTTTACACAGCTGATGGGGGCGATCATGATTTTAGCATTTATCTACATCACATTGATATCTTCGCCGCCACTAGGTGAGGCTGTAATTCGGACAGTTGCCCCGATAAAGATTGACTTTGTTTCGATCATAACATTGGTAGGGGGCACTGTCGGCGGATATATTACTTTTGCGGGTGGTCATCGCTTGATTGATGCTGGGGTAAAAGGATTTGATGCCTTACCTACCGTCAATAGAAGTGCCGTCATGGGGATATCTGTTGCTTCCCTAGTTAGGGTCTGTCTATTTTTGGCTGCCTTGGGTGTGCTGAGTCAGGGTTTGCTGATCGACGATGGTAATCCTACAGCCTCAGTTTTCCGGCTTGCGGCAGGCAATTTTGGCTATCGCCTGTTCGGTCTGGTTATGTTCGCAGCTTCGATTACCTCCATTATCGGTTCGGCTTATACTTCTGTTTCATTTATAAAAACATTCAATGCACGGATCGCAAAAAATGAAAATTGGATTATCATTGCTTTTATATTGATTTCCACCCTAATATTTGTTTTTGTTGGTAAGCCTGTCCATCTATTGATTATCGCTGGTGCAGTGAATGGTTTTATATTGCCGATCTCGTTGACCGTGATGTTGATAGCTGCCTACAAACCTGCTATTGTGGGCGTCTATAAACAACCGATTCTGCTGACATTGATTGGGGCAACGATCGTTGTGTTAATGGCGTTTATGAGCCTAAGGGTACTCATGGATCTGTAAGTCTTTCGAACGTCAGATCATAGTTTTCAGCATACAAGTGCCAATATCCTCAACTTTCCGTCGGGTATCCAATTTTGGAAAGAAAATCAGCTTGAAGTGTTTGCAGGCGAGCTTTATCAAGGGAGACAGAAATCAAGTTGAAATTGTCGTTTGACACGTTAAATGAACTTTATATGTAAAATATTTTTATAACTTTCTGCTATCACGTATTTTAATTTGATCAATAATCCTTTTAAAATGATGACCGTCCAACGTTATTACCGCCCTGAATTAGATGTATTACGCTTTATTGCTTTCCTCTGTGTCTTTTTTGTACACCGCATGGATCTTGCTCCCTTTGATCCTGTTAAACAATACTGGCTCTATAACATTAATTTGGTAGGTAACTTCGGTGTTCCGGTCTTTTTTTTACTAAGCGCATTCTTGATTACGGAATTACTGACCCGAGAGCAGGAGCAGACTGGTCGGGTGCATCCAAAAGCTTTTTATATCCGACGTATACTGCGTATCTGGCCACTTTATTTTTTGGTATTCTTTGGCTGGGTATTGTTGACCCCGTTTTTTTTTCCTGCATTTGCGCTACCGCCACTTGCCTGGGGTTCTTTTAGTCTATTTGCAGGTAATATATACATCAGTACGCATGGATGGTTGCCAGCTTATCCGCTCAATCCACTATGGAGTATATCTGTAGAAGAACAGTTTTATATCTTGATTCCCTTGTTGGCTGCCTATGGCGGTCGTCGCGGTCTGAAAATGGCAGCCTATCTGTTCCTCGCGCTGGCCTATATTTTTCTTATTTATTATGGGCTATACCCGACCAAAGAGTTTAACAGTGCATGGACCAATAGTTTTGTGCAGTTTCAGTTTTTTGCCGTTGGCATATTACTGTCGTTATATTTCAAAGGTTGGATGCCCCAATGGTCACTAATCACACGTTTTCTGCTGATTGTCGCGACTCTGGGATGTTGGTTGCTGGCTTCTATTGCCTGTGGAATACATGCTGATGCCCCCCATCTCTCGAATGTGCCACAAACTGTAGCCGGCTGGATGCTGATATTGCTTGGTAGCGTATTATTGTTTCTCAGTTTATTGGGGATGCCCGAACGCTATTTACCCAAACCTATGATCTATCTTGGCCGTATTTCCTATGGTCTCTATGTATTTCATATCTCTTTTTATTGGCTGATCTATAAAACATTTGCAACAGAACTGACAACTTTAAGCCAGTCTCTGGGGCTAGAAGAATGGCGGAATACGCTTGGCTTTGTGATCGCTTTTATCGCCACGGTACTGCTGTCTATGTTGTCCTATCATTTTTTTGAAAAACCATTTTTGAGACTGAAAAAGCGCTTTACCCTCGTTCCCTCTAGAGATTAATACGAACAGTTTTAAGAAACAAAGAAAATGCAATCCATGTTAGTGGTATAAATACAGGTAAATCATTTAAAATAAATATATTACAAAGAATAAATTAATTAACTTTAGAATATAACTTAGATGACTTTCAACCATTAAACTTAAATTAAATATGGAACGTAGAAAATTTCTCCAATCTTCACTGGCAATGACCGCCGGTATGGCTGTAGGTGTCGGCCCCGCGATGGCGGGGGAAGGGAATTCCACAAAGAAGGAATTGTATGAATGGCGCGAATATGAAATACGCTTTGGAGGGGATATCGACCAATTGGAACAATATTTTAAATCCGCACTGATACCTGCGCTCAATAAATATGGCATAAAAACAGTAGGTGTTTTTAAAGAATGGAAGAGAACTGATCCGGCCAAACTTTACTTGCTGATTCCCTATACGTCCTTCGAAAGCTATACCACTGTAAACGCAAAAATACTTGCAGATGCCGATTATATTAAAAACAGTGAAGTCTATACTAATTTACCTGTTGACAAACAGGTATATAACCGATTTACCTCTTCCCTGATGTTGGCTTTCGAAGGCTGGCCTACGATGACTGTACCGGAAGGCAAGCCTCGGATCTTTGAATTAAGAAGCTATGAAGGTTATAGCGAAGGTGCTGTCAAAAGAAAAGTCAAAATGTTCCATGATGGAGAATTCCCGATTTTTGTACGGGCGAAATTAAAACCCGTATTTTTTGGGGAAGTGATTGCAGGCGATAAGTTGCCACGTATTACTTATTTGCTCACCTGTGATAATATGGATGAGCATGAAAAAGGGTGGAAAGCTTTTATAGCTGATCCCGAATGGAAACGGTTAATATCGGATGCCCAGTATGCAAATACAATATCGAAAATCAGTAACGCGTTTCTGGTACCCACACCTTACTCGCAAGTGTAATAGAGGCAGGCCCCATTTTTAGCCGCTTGGACGGATTTTCAAGCGGCCTTATTTGCTTTTTTGTTGTTTTCATAAGAGATTAAAATAAATTTTCATTTTATTCATAAGATCACCGTAATATACCATGCGTATTCAAGCCTATCTGAACTGGTTTATAAACAAAAAATACACTTACTATTTTCTGTTTATTCTGATCCATATAGGTTTTATGTTGCTCAACAGGAAATTATATGCTGCGGATGACGACTGGGTGCCCTTTGTACCCATCTTTTTTGTCCATTTTTGCCTAATGGTCGCCATTACTTTGGTCAATGGCTTTTTATTGTTTCCTTGGTTTGAACGGACAAAAAGAGGATTTGCTTATCTCACCGCCGTGCTCTTTTCTATTCTCCTTTACGTATCGATCATTGTGCTGACAGAATATTATCAGCTTATCGAAAAACTTCCTCACTTTGCAACTACGGACTATAAGCAACTGGCCTGGAGTTCCTTTTTGGATGCATTATGGTTTGTCGTGGTCTCCTGCATGATCTCTATTACACAAACACGTTATGAAAAAGACCAGCAATTGAAGAATTTTCAGATCGCACAGCTGAACTCCGAACTGAACTACCTGCGATCACAGATCAATCCCCACTTTTTGTTTAATGGTCTGAATACGGTTTATGGACTTATCGATAGACATAATGGTACCGCTCGAGATGCATTGGTGCAGTTTGCAGACCTATTGCGGTATGGATTATATGAAGCTAATGCAGATACCGTCGATCTGGCAAAAGAAATTTCTTACCTGAAAAGCTATATGGAAATTCAGCAGATGCGAAAAAATGAACTGTTAACCGTGGAACTTACAGTCGACGTAACGGATGAGGGAAAACGGATTGTACCCTTATTATTCTTACCTTTTGTAGAGAATGCATTTAAGTTTAGCGGATATACAAATGAAAAGGAAAGCTTTGTCAAGATTTTACTCCGGCAGAAAGAAAATGAGCTTTTATTTGAATGTGAAAACTCGTATGGGCCCAGCGTACAGGAAACTGGTGGTATTGGATTGGAAAATGTCAGACGACGTTTGCAACTATTGTATCCTGCAGCCCATACATTACAGATCGAAAATGATGGTGCAATCTGGTCTGTTAAATTAAATATTATGATATGAATAAATTGAGTTGTATTATCGCGGATGATGAACCTATTGCAAGAAAAATATTGCGTGAATTTATAGATGATATTCATTTTCTACAATTGGTAGGTGAATTTGAAAACACCAATCAACTTGATCAATGGCTTCAACAAAATAAAGCAGATATTCTATTCCTAGATATTGAAATGCCTCAAAAAACAGGAATTCAGTATTTACGGGAAATCAACCTCAGACCTGTCGTCATATTGACTACGGCATACCCCGAATATGCTTTGGATGGCTACGAACTGGATGTGCTTGACTATTTACTTAAACCAATCGCCTTTAAACGATTTTTGAAAGCAGTGTTAAAAGCTAAAGAATACCTGGAATCGGGTCGGACAGAAGTACCTGCACCTTCATTTCTATTTGTTCGTTGTGAAAAGAAGATCGAAAAGATAAATTTTGGGGATATACTCTTTATAGAATCTGCCGGAAATTATGTTTTCATCCATCTACCTGAAAAGAAAATAATGGCCTATTTGACATTAAAAAGCATTGCTGAACAGCTGCCCGCAGAGGAATTTATTCGCATACATCAGTCCTTTCTGGTGGCGCTCGCTAAAATTGATCGTATTGAAAATAATATGATCTGGGTACATAATAGACAGCTCCCGATTGGTAGAAGTCATCGGGAACCGCTAGCACAGTGTATCGAACGCTATATCCTGAAAAGGGGGAGTTAAATCTGTCGCAGCTTTCTAGTCAATATTTCCACCTAAATGGTCTAAAATTACCCCTCAAAAAAGTAGCTACTTAGCGATATTTGGTCTAATAACTAAATATAAACCCAGCTAATGATAACTATTGTGAGGTCAATACTCGCGGGTATTGCTGTGTCCTTGGCTCTATATGGTCAGGCACAAAACATAGATTTGAAAACCTGGCCCGAAAAGGCTAATCCCATAACCGTTGGGCGTTTGGTCGCACAGCGTTTTGTCGAAAGTCCACATAACAGCTTTAAACCACCAGCGCCCCCAAGATCTATTACCTATCCCGAAGTATGTACCTGGTACGGCGCACTGAAGTTTGCCGACATCAGTAACGACAAGGTACTGCTTGAGCAACTTACCCAACGCTTTATGCCTCTTTTTGATACGGAGAAACATTTGGTGCCACGACCTTGGCATGTGGATTTTGCGGTATTCGGAACAGTTCCCCTGGAACTTTATCAGCAGACAAAAAACAAGACTTTTCGCGAAATGGGAATGCGCTTTGCCGATGCCCAATGGAGCATCCCCATTGATTCGCCCCAGACCGTGAAAGATGCCTACCAAAAGTTTTTGGATAAGGGACTCACCTGGCAGACACGTTATTGGATAGACGATATGTATATGATTACCATGGTGCAGTCCAAGGCATTTCAGGTGACCAGAGAGCGTAAATACATCGACCGGGCCGCCCATGAAATGCTGGTCTATCTCGATACCATTCAAAAGGAAAACGGTTTATTCTATCATGCCCCGGATGCACCCTTCTTTTGGGGAAGGGGGAATGGCTGGATGGCGGCAGGGATGAGTGAGCTGCTTTCTTCCTTACCTATCGATAACGCCAATAGACCTGCGATATTAGCCTCTTACAAAAAAATGATGGCCAGCCTCAAAAAGTATCAACGTAAAGATGGTCTGTGGGGCCAACTGATCGATAAACCTGAATCCTGGGTGGAAACTTCGGGGTCAGCCATGTTTACCTACGCACTTATTACAGGTGTGAGAAACGGCTGGCTTGATGCCAAAGAATATACACCCATCGCACGCAAAGCTTGGTTAGCTCTCGTTGACTATATCAACGAACAAGGGGATATCTCCAATGTTTGCGAAGGAACGAATAGAAAAGATGACTATCAATATTACCTGGACCGAAAACAAAAGACAGGTGACATGCATGGACAGGCACCGATACTCTGGTGTGTAAATGCTTTGTTGAAAAAATAACTTATTATGCAGAAAATTCTGATTATCCTCTTGCTGCTGCTTTGTAGTCAGGCAAAAGCGCAACCTATTCAATGGAAAGAACAGTATCCCGGTGTATGGAAAGGTACCTTTGGTCAGCCCGAGAAATACACCTTGCTGGGTGCTGCCGATAGTAAACCGCGCGCTGCTACACTTGAACAACTGCAATCAACTGATTTTCCATTTCCGAAAATGGAAGTTCATGCGGAACTGATAGATGGGAAAACCTATGTGCGGATGCCATTGACAAAAAATGAACAGATCTATGGTTTGGGCCTGAATTTTCAAACTGTTCACCAACGTGGTAAGATCCTTAATCTGCATGTCGACCACTATGGTGGCAAAGATAATGGCCGGACGCATGCTCCAGTCCCTTTTTATGTGTCCTCCAAGGGTTATGGTGTACTTGTTAATTCTGCGCAGTATCTGACCTACTACTTGGGTACGGGGGTTCGTAAAGATGCTAAGGAACCGGCAGAACCCAAGGATCGTAATACCGATAAAAGCTGGAACTCGCGTCCTTATTCAGATGCGGTAGAGATTTATATCCCAGCAGCAGGTGTGGAAATTTATGTCTTTGCAGGTATCAATCCCTTGGACGCAATCAAACGATATAATCTATTCTGTGGCGGTGGTACATTGCCGCCACGATGGGGACTGGGATTTACACAGCGGGTACAGAAACTCTATACCGCCGAAGAGGTACTCAATGAAGCCGCCCAGTTTGAGGAACATGGTTTTCCGCTTGATTTTATTGGGCTTGAGCCCGGATGGCAGTCGCGTGCCTATCCATGTACCTTTGAATGGGATAAAGGGCGTTTTCCGGATCCAGCTGCTTTGATTAAGAAATTGGCCACGAAGGGAATCCGTCTAAATCTTTGGACAAATCCTTATATCTCGCCAGAAGCTGGTATTAGTAAGGCGATCGAACCTTATACAGGTTCTCATACCGTCTGGAATGGGACAGTGCCTGATTTGAACCATCCCGAAGCTAAAAAAATCCTCGCTAAACAATTTATGGATGCCCAGCTCAACATTGGCGTCAGCGGTTATAAAATGGATGAGGTAGACGGCTACGATTATTATCTTTGGCCCGATATGGCCAAATTTCCATCGGGTATCAGTGGTATCCAGATGCGGCAAACCTATGGTGTACTAGCGCAGAAACTGACCGATAGTTTATATAGAAATCAGAATAAACGCACGTATGGATTGGTGCGCGCATCCAATGCCGGAGCCAATAATTTGCCTTATGTCATCTACAATGATTATTACAGTCATCAAGATTTTATTACAGCACTGGTCAATAGTGGATTTTGCGGTGTACTATGGACGCCGGAAGTACGGGGATCGAAGACAGGACAGGAATGGCTACGTCGCTTTCAGTCCGTTGTCTTTTCGCCAATGGCCATGATCAATGCCTGGTCCAGTGGGACAAAGCCCTGGTCTTTTCCCGAAGTCGCTGATCAGGTGAAATATTATGCACAATTAAGGATGGAGCTGATGCCGTACTTATATTCGGAATTTGCGAAGTATCATTTTGATGGCACGCCTCCATTTAGGGCCATGGTATTGGAAGAAGGTTTCCAAGGGCAGGCTAAAGCTGTGGCGGGCAATCAGGATCTGGAAACAAATCCTTACCTGGAAGCTGTGAATAGGGAAGTAAAGGATCAGTATATGTGTGGTGAATATATACTGGTTGCGCCGCTATTCGCTGGTGAGTCATCGCGAAAGGTGTTATTGCCAAAAGGTAATTGGTATGATTTCTATACCGGAAAATATGTGGGCAATGGAGAAGAGATCGTTGCCAATCCGGATATGGATCGCATACCGGTCTATGTCAAAGATGGTGGTATTATACCCATGATGGGCAGTCGTCTACATACGCCACTCCCCAATGAGAAAGTTGATTTGACCATCCGTCATTATGGGGAGAAGGAAGGGAACTATCAGCTATATGATGATGACGGTGTAAGCTTTGATTACGAAAAAGGAAGTTATGTCTGGCGTCGGGTGTTGGTCAAAAAAGATGAAAAAGGGAGCTTGAGTGGAGAAATGTCCAAGCCGCAACCAGGAAAACCAAATACGTTTGGGCGGGTTCAATTTGAATTTATGACAAAATAGAAAAAACAAAATAGCTTATCCCTGCTGGTTTAATAAGGTGATTTTTGGGATTAAATGACCATTTTTTACTGCTAAAAAGAACAGAATTTACACCATCTAACAGGAGGAAGTAAGCGATATTTGGGTAATAACGAATTATAAACAAATAACCAAATAAGGGAATACAGATGAGTCTGTCATTAGCTTCGATCAATATGGAAGCTGAGACGCAATGTGGCCTTTATGGCCAGGATGCCTTAGTATAATAAATAACCAATTAATAAATATCTAACTTATGATGAAAAGTATCACAAAAATGGGGTGCTTTGTACTCTGCCTATTTTTAATAATGGGAAGTATGGGTTTACCGCTCTTTGCCCAACAAAATGTTCGGCTTTCCGGCAAAGTGAGTAATAGCAAAGGCGACGCATTACAGGGGGTGAGCGTCCGGGTAAAAGGAAAGAGCCAAGGAACAAGTACAGATGCTGCAGGGAAGTATCAGATTGAGGCTGCTCCAGCAAGTATACTCGTTTTTAGTCAAGTGGGGATGAAAGCCGAGGAGCGTACTGTTGGTGCTCAACGACAAATCGATGTACAGCTGGTTGAAAATGACAATGCCTTGGATGAAATTGTCGTAACGGGCTACGGTAGTGCTGTTAAAAAGCGCGATCTGACTGGAGCGATCTCTTCTGTCAGTGCAAAAAAGATTGAAGAGCGCCAGCCGATCAATATTTTTGATGCCTTACAGGGACAAGCAGCAGGGGTACTCGTCACCAATGATGGTGGTGGTGCTCCCGGAGCAACAGGTAGCATCCAGGTGCGGGGGACTTCGACGTTAAATGGTGGAAATGGCCCTTTGTATTTGGTGGACGGTATCATTAATCCTGAAGGAGCAAATATCAACCCCACAGATATTGAGAGCATTGAGGTCCTAAAAGATGCTGGTTCGGCGTCAATTTATGGTACACGGGGTGCCAATGGGGTAATTTTGATTACGACCAAACGCGGATCGGAGGGAAGACCATTGATCAATCTAAATTACAATCATCTTTTTGGTCGCTTGTCGCATTACATTCCTGTCAGCAATTCTGCCGAAGTTCGTGAGTTCAGAAATATACAGGGAAACGCAACCAATACGGATTCCATAAATCCAAGTTTCAATGCCGATAATGACCTTCAGCGTTTATTATTAGGGAACCTCGCTCAAAAGAAAGAGATTAAATTGAGTATTGGTGGTGGTCAGAAAAATCTTCGCTACTACAGCAGTTTGAACTATTTGGATGATAAATCCATTATGTTGAACAGCTATGCAAAGAGATTGCAATCACGTATCAATGTCGAGTATCAGATGTCGTCCAAATTGCGCTATTCCAATAATATTTCCTTTTCTTGGCAAAAAACAAATGCGACACCAATTGGAAATACCATTCGTGTCCTTATGGATCGACCCGCTTATTCTTTAATTTATTATCCAGATGGATCGTTGACGAGTTATATCGGATCGAAGCGAAACCCTATTGCCAATGCGCTGTATGAAGAAAATCTGATTCAGACCTATGCCGGACAATTCAATAATCAGCTTGATTATCAAATAAGAGATGATCTGAAATTCACAACATTATTTAATGCGCGCTTGGACAATACGCAGACTACAGAATTTTCGCCTCGTTTTCTGTCTGCAAAATTAGATCAAAATTATGGAACAAACGAGTTTAATAAGATCTTTACATGGGAATTCCAATCCTATCTGAATTATAATAAAACCTTTGCACAGGATCATAATGTGTACGCACTATTGGGTTTTAGTGCTGACCGAAAGCGGGCAGATCGCTTTCACTCGGAGTATATGAATAGTGTCAATGAGGAAATCCGGGTCACATTACCCGATTATCTGGTGTTGGCAAATACAAATACCTGGGCAACGGCTAATGCGACGGCATCTATTTTTGGCAGAGTCGGTTACAATTATAAAGGGCGCTATTTGGTACAGGGCTCTTTCAGAAGAGATGGTTCCTCGCGATTTGCACAGGCCAATAAATGGGTGAATTTTTTCTCAGGATCCGCAGCATGGCGATTCTCGGATGAAAACTTTATGAAGTGGGCGAAACCAGCATTACAGGATGCGAAGATCAGATATAGTATCGGTCAGCTCGGGAATGATCAGATCGGAGATTATGAATCCTATACTAAAGTAAAATTCGGTGGGAACTACAATGGAATCGGTGGTGCTTCATTGACGCCGACATTCGGAAATAACTTGATCAGATGGGAAAAAACAACACAGCATAATGCAGGGCTTGACCTGACCTTCTTAAGTGGACGCTTAGGCGTTACAGCCGATTATTACGTGAAAACAACCACAGATTTACTATACCCAAGAGAGTTGGCTAAAGAAGCTGGATTTTCAAAAGTTAACGTGAATTTTGGCTCAATTCGTTCCAAAGGAGTGGAATTGATCGTGAATGGTAAACCGATTGTGACGCGCGATTTTACCTGGGAAGTTAGTGGAAATATATCTTTTGAACGTAATAAGATCTTGAAGCTGGCAGATGGTGTGCCGACATTTGCGGGCAATAAATGGTATGTAGAAGAGGGCGGTCGTATTGGCAATTTTTATGGATGGCGCAATCTGGGTGTCTATGCCTGGGATGAATCGAATGCCTATAACGATAATTGGGATAAGTTAACACTTGTATTGGACGATCAGGGCAAACCGCTTTACCGCGATGGAAAACCTGTCTACACCTTCGATGGCCGTGACTATAATGGAACAGTACAGCAGTTATATGCACCTGACGGTAAATTAAAAGGTGGAGATGCTGAATGGCTTAATAATAAAAAAGATAGTTTGATTAACGATGAAGACCGGATGGTCCTCGGTAATGCAACTCCCGATTTCTACTTCGGTTTTATGCAGACTTTTACCTATAAACGGTTTTCTTTAAATGTTCTTTTCAACGGTTCCTTCGGACGCGAAGTGTACAATGCTTTATTGCAGCGCCAGAACTACCCTACAAATACAGGTGCGGGCTCGCCGGATATGGTCTATAATGTATGGCGTAAGCCAGGCGACCAGGCCAAATATCCCTATTATATGGAAAGAAATAACCGTGGAAATATGAAAACCAATCAAAATAGCCTATATATCGAAGACGGATCGTTTGTGCGCCTTGCCAGTGCACGCTTATCGTACACATTTGATCAGCAATTGATCAATAAGTTGAAAATGAAAGGACTTACGGCTTATGTCTATGGAACGAATCTATTGACCTGGACCAATTATAGGGGCTACGATCCGGAATTCAGCACAACGAATCCATTGACACCTGGTGAGGACGATGGCCGTTACCCAAGAAGAAGGGAGTATGGTTTTGGGGTAAATATCAATTTTTAGGGGATTATAAATATGAAAACATCAGGATTTATTTACATCCATTATGGAATGGATAAATCTGATTGCTTTATCACCTTTTTATAAAAAATTATAAAGATGAAAACAAAGATTTTAGCACTATTACTTTTGTCTGCTACGTTAGGAGGCGGGTGTAGTAAATTTCTGGAAGAAAAACCTTTGGCAGAAGTTGCACTGGATCAGCATTTTAAAAATCTATATGATGTACAGGCTGCTATGGCAGGAATGTACAGTGGATTTCAGATCGAAATGATTGGCGTAGGTAATGCAAAAGATAACTTTTTGGAGAAATACTTGTATTGGGGAGAATATCGCTCAGATAATTTTGACCGGAGCATTAGCTATACCAAAGATTTTATTGATGAGATTGTTTTAAATGGTATTACTCCAACCAACCAATTTTCAGATTGGAGTGGTTTATACAACATCATCGGAAGAGCCAATCTGAATATTAAATATATTCCGCAGGCGGCTAAATTAGATAGCCGGATTACAGCACAGATGGTTGATGATTATTTGGCACAATGTTATGCCCTTCGGGCAATGTGTTATTTCTATCTGGTCCGTGTATGGGGAGATGCTCCCATCTGGTTGGAACCTTATGAGGATCTTAACCAACCGGCATCACGGCCAAGGGACAAAAAGGAAAAGATCATGGATGAAGTGATTATCCCCGATCTGGAAAAAGCCTATGCTCAGGTGGATAAGGATGCCAAAAACCCACTATGGACGATCGGTAGTGCAGGGATATGTGCCATGATGGCCGATGTTTATATGTGGAAGAAAGATTATTCGCATACAAAGATATGGATCGAAAAATTGTTTTTGGCCAAATCTCCTACGGGCGCGAGCTATGCCGGTACCAATGAGAAAAATTTACAGGACGCTGCCACCTGGAAAGCAATTTTCACTGGGCCATTGAATAGTAAGGAAGCCATTTGGAGTATACATTGGGATTATACAAAAAACGGATGCGCTTGTATGCAAACCTCATGGGCACCAAATAATAAACCCATTGTCGTCGACGAAACCGCATGGGCGGATCTGTTCCAGCCACAGACGACCGGCACACCAAGCCCTGATATCCGTCCACAGCAGACCCTTGATGTTTATTACGGTTTACCGAATAACAAGCGGGACCGCTTTATAAAATGGTACCCCACAAGTGCGACTCCGACCAAAGAAGATCCTTGGCCAGCAACCAATCAAATGCTTCCGGTCTATTTGACGATCTATAGATTGGCTGATATTTACCTCTTATACGCTGAAGCTTTAAATGGATTGGGAGACAAGGCGAATGCTTTAAAATACCTCAACTTTGTGCGCAAAAGAGCCAATCTCCCGGAGTACGAAGCGAGTAATCCTGATTTGGCGACTGCTTATCAGCTCGAAACTGCGATTTTGAACGAACGCCGCATGGAACTATATGGTGAAGGGAAACGCTGGTTTGACCTGGTGCGTACTGGCCGTGTAAAAGAAGTGATGGACCCTATTCTAAAACGTAGACAAGAAGATGCTGGGAGTTTAGACAAACCAGGCTTCCTGGATCCACAACGAAGAGTGTATTGGCCTATTCATCGAAATGTGTTAAACTCCAATACCCTATTGGTTCAAAATCCAGGATATACTGATTAATAGATGAATATAAATCAAAGAGACATGAAAAGATTGTTTAATATAAAATGGACACAATATATGGTTATTGCAGCAAGTTTGCTGCTGACAGGCTGTTCGCTTTTCGATTTGGAATTACAGGAAAATTACGATTACAAACATAAAACACTAGATCCGAATATTGGGATCAGTGCACGTAAATTTTTAGAAAATCGTTCCTATGAAACTACAGAGAATCCATCGGATACGATCTTTAAATGGATGCGCAAAGGATTGGAGTATGCTGGTATAGGTCTTGAGGAATTGGAGAAGACGGATCGCACATTTATTTTTTTACACAATGACGCGATAAAAACATGGGATACCAAAACGAAAAAGGTGACTGCTGGACTTTTCTTCGATGTTCCTATTGTGACTGGGGTGGATGGTACAGGTAAACCAATTACTAGACCAGCTACGAAATGGGAAGATTATAACCGTGACGATATACGCAATTATTTTCTTTATCTCATTTTACAAGGCAATTACAACTTTGATAAATTGACTATTTCCAATGTCAAAGCCAAAACATTGCTTCCCGTAAATACAGTGGCAAGTAAAAGCTCCCTGTTGGGTTACATGAACGAAGGGAAAGGTTTTAACCAGGAGGGTGTGATGTATCTAAAACTGGTCAATAACAATGATCTGGCGCCGATTCAGATCAACGATAAAACAACAAATAGATCTGGTGGTTACGTGACAACGAATGGCGTGGTCCATGTTTTTGGATCCAAAGGAAATACCACGGTGTATCCTTTTTAAGTACTGTGGGGCAAAATGAACCTTATAAACAAATGTAAATATGATGAGAAACTTTTCGGTATTATCCGCTTTATCACTTTTATTAGTGATGGGGAGTAGCTGTGAAAAACCAGCTGCGGTAAAATTGCAATTAAATGGTATCGCCTGTGTGCAATGCCATACCATTCAATCGGCTGCTGATTTGCAGGCTTTAAGTCTACAGCCAGGCGACACGGTGATTATGAAATCGGGGCAATGGACAAATCAGGAACTGACATTTAGTGCGCAGGGAACAAGTCAGCAGCCTATTGTGCTGCTCGCTGAACAACCTGGAGCAGTGATCATGAAAGGTACTTCTTCCATTAGCATTACGGGTAAATGGCTCGTGGTTAATGGACTGGTATTCCAAAATGGGTATACCTCTGGAAAAAATGTGGTTGATTTCACCTCTTCTTCATCAAATTGTCGGTTGACAAATACGGCTATTGTGGATTATAATCCACCGGCAGCAACGACTGACTATAGATGGGTATCCATTAATGGATCGAATCATCGTATTGATCATTGTTACCTTAAGGGGAAATTGCATCAAGGGCCTACGATGGTGGTCTGGGGGACAAATAAAACGATGAAGCATCGGATCGATCACAATTTCTTTGGGGAACGGGCAGAGCTACCGAATAACGGCGGTGAAACCATCCGTATCGGAACAAGTGACTGGTCTATGACCAGTGCATTCACGACGATTGAAGATAACATCTTTCAACGTTGCAACGGTGAAACTGAAATTATCTCGAACAAGATGGGCGGCGATACCATCCGCAATAACTTCTTCCACGAGAGCGAAGGGACGCTGTGCTTGAGACATGGAAATGGTTCTGCTGTTTATGGGAACTATTTTGTCGGTAACGGCAATAGTGCAGCTGGTGGTATCCGGATCATTGGAGAGGATCATATTGTCTACAACAATTACTTCCAAAATATGGCGGGAACAGGACAAAAAGCACCTTTGGCTGTCATGGATGGTGTACCTAATTCACCGTTAAGTGGTTACTATCAAGTAAAACGTGTGAAGGTGGTGGCCAACACCATGATTAAATGTAAGCAATCATTCGATATCGGTTCGGGAAAAGGGGGGAACAGTCGCACCTTGCCACCAACAGATGGACATATCGCCAATAATGTGGTGTCGCAAGCTGCAAGTTCAACCATGCTGACCTTTACAGATCAACCCATTAATTTTACCTACCAGGGAAATATTGTATTTGATGTGCCGACGAGCCAACAGCTTCCAGCTGGTTTTACACGTCAAAATCCAAAATATACGTTGACAACTGATGGAATCTATGAGCCGACCAGTACCAGTCCGGTGTTGGGTGCTTTTGTCGGTAATTATCCTTTTGCTGCCGCAGCGGATGCTGGTGCTCCAAAATTGGACGCTAAACATCGGGATTTACTGAAAGCACAGAATATCGGTCCGGGATTTATGACAGGATTGGGAAATAGCTTGACCATTAATCCATAAGACGTTTGTGCCGGATGGATCTTTTTACCCCTATTTCTTTATGTGTAAACATAAAGAAATAGGGGTTCTTTTTTAGGGCGATCTGCCGGCTGTGGATTATTCTATCTTTTCGCCACGATAGTACTTGTTCCATCTATCTTTGGCATAACCTTTTTCGAGGTACTCAAAGGAGGAAGCTGCCGCGTCTTCTACTTTCTGACCACGGTAGAAAACTTCCCAACGATCTTTGGCGTAACCGCCACCAAGGACGGTGAAAGAACTGGCGGTGGCATCGGTTATTTTGATGCCCTGATAATAAACTTCCCAGCGGTCATTGGCATAACCATCAGCAATATAGTCAAATGAAGAGGCTGTTGCTCCCTGCAGTTTTTCATTTTTATAAAAGACTTCCCAGTTATCCTTGGCATAACCGCCACCAAGGACCTTTACTGCGGTTCCCCCTTGTTGACCATTCTTCTGACCTTTATAGTAGCTATTCCATCGGTCTTTAGCATAACCTTGCCCCAAATTTTCAAAACTGGAGGCATTTGCTTCCGCTATTTCTTTGCCGAAATAAAAAGCCTTCCATGAATCTCTGGAATAACCATCTCCTAAGACCTTGAAAGTAGAGGCTGATGCATTGGGGACTACTTGTCCTCGGTAAAAGACTTTCCATGAATCTCTATAATAACCATCTCCTACGGATGTGAAGGTACTGGCTGATGCATCCTTGATTACCTGTCCTCCGTAGAAGACTTTCCATGAGTCTTTGTAATAGCCATCTCCTACGGCCACGAAGCTGCTGGCCGATGCTTCCTTGATTACTTGTCCTCTGTAAAAGACTTTCCAGGAATCTTTGGTATAATGATCACCTAGTATCTGAAACGAGGAAGCCGACGCCTCTTGCAATAGCTCACCTCGAAAATATACTTTCCATGAATCCTTGGAATAGCCATTGCCTAACAATTTGAAAGAAGAAGCTGATGCATTGGGGATTACCTGACCGCTGTAAAAGACTTTCCATGAATCTTTGCTGTAATGATCACCTAATATCTGAAACGATGAAGCCGAGGCATCTGGCATGGGTTCCCCTCGGAAGTATACTTTCCAGGCATCTTTAGTATAGCCGCTTGTTAATACTTGAAATGACGAAGCCGACGCATCCTTGATTATGTTGCCACGAAAATAAACTTTCCAAGCATCTTTAGCATAACCATCCTTGAGATATTTGAAAGTAGAAGCATTGGCATCCTTCACCTCTTGGCCTCTATAGAGGATCTGATTGCCGATTTTGATATAGCCACCCCCCAGTTCCTGTTGGAGTAAAAAGAAGTGGTTTGGCTGATCCTTAACGATTGGATAGCCCAAGCTTACATTGGGAATAGTGACAGCTGTTATAGACAGTGTTAGCGCGAGAATTTTTAAAGTAGCCTTGATCATAAAATAAATCTTCTGTGTAAACTTAAAAGAAAATAATCGTATTTTTGTTATTTATTGATAAGACAAAAGAAAGTTGTTTAAGGTTTAATGGTGATTTTATTTTCTGTTAATTTTATACCGATTCTCTTTTTTGTGAATCATTGACCTTTTATCAAAGTTGTACCGTTGCTAAAAACGGAAAAACTAGCCCCTCTTAAAAAGATTGCCTCTTTTCTTTGCTTATTCTCTGCTTATTTATTGCTATTTCTTTGCTTATTTATTGGTGATTCTTTGGTTATTTATTACTTATTCTAGGCCGTTTCTAGGCCGTTTCTTCGAACCTTCTTCGAGACTGCTACGGACCTGGCTTGCTTCTGGCTTGCTATTTCTTTGGTATTCCGTTGCTGTTTCTTTGTTATAATGTTAAAGAAATAGGATCAAAACGGTAAACAAAAAGCAAAGAAAATGCAAACGAGGGGTTAGGTTGGTTCCTATCATCTTCCTGAAAGGTACCTATCCTAAATTAGCGATACCAATTCATGAGTAAATCCCGAATTGGTTATACACGATAGTTTTTATTCCAATGGGTATTAACACTGCACAAGGACTAACTAAGGACAGCGGGAGGTTTTGATATCAAAAAGCAGGACTTTATGGAAGTATAGTCATATTTGCGTTGGCTTTCTGTCCTCATCTGAGTAATTATTTGGATAAGCAATATTTTTTTTGTATATTGCTGGTTATGAGTTTTAAAGACAAATTAGAGAACTGGCGCACGTCAATCAATCGCGCCGGTAGTGGTGAGGAATTGTATATTTTGCTTTTGAACTACAAAAGGTTTATCAATAAAAATTGGATGGACGATTTTGGTGATCCGGGCAACTGGAAATCCGAACTAAATCAGGTCATCAGCAAAGTAAGAAAGAAAGTGGATGTGGCAGATATTCGAAATTGTGGGGATCTGTCGTCTTATCAGGACGATGCCCGGCAGACTGCACATTCGCTCAATCATACCTTAAAATATCACCACTCATTGACAAAAGGGTAGGCTAGGCCTACCTTTTTTTTGTGTAAAATTTTCTAAATAGATTCCCTAGCGGTATATAACCTCACTCTTCACGGTATACACCGCTTTTATTTTTATAACAAATCCCACCTTTTGTAGTTGCCCACTGGTGCCATATATCGTACAAACAGAAGCTATTATTAAAAAATATTTGCGGATGTCGGAAAATGTTTTTACTATTGTATAGTAGTATAGAATAGTATAGATTAATACTCGCCATACTACTGTATAATAACCAATCTATAAGAAGACCAATTTATGATCTACCACATGTATTACCGAATCTGTAAATGGCAGCGATGTAGTCTTGTCTTCCTTTTTATGCTAATGGCTGGTTTTGCGCACGCACAGAACCAATCGTTTGAATTGAGAGGAGTTGTATTGGATAGCGTCGGACATTTACCCATTTCCAATGTTACAATTGCCTTTATGGGAAAGAATGCAGTTGTATCAACGGATGCACAGGGACAATTTCTGATTAAAGATGCACACATCAATGATTATCTTGTCCTGACTTCGGTCGGATTCGACCGCAAAACTGTTCAGGTCACGAGTACCAACCGTGTGACCATTTACTTATCCTCATCAAGTTCCAATCTGGATGAAGTGACTGTCGTAGCCTACGGTACGCAGAAAAAAACGAGCATGGTGGCCTCCATTACCTCGATCAATCCGAAAGAAATTAAGGGACCAACATCCAATCTGACCTCCATGCTGGCGGGTCGGGTAGCTGGACTAATTGCTTACCAGCGGAGTGGGGAACCAGGTAATGACAACGCTTCCTTCTTTATTCGCGGCGTCGGTTCTTTTGGCGCTGGGAAAAAGGATCCTTTGATTTTGATCGACGGAATGGAATCCAATACCACCGCACTGGCCCGCTTACAGCCTGATGATATCGCTGGTTTTTCCGTATTGAAAGATGCAGCAGCTTCTTCGTTATATGGCGCTAGAGGTGCAAATGGGGTTGTTTTGGTCAACACCAAAAGCGGTATTGTCGGTAAGGCAAAATTCAATGCACGTTTTGAGAACTCCATCTCAACCAACACACGTAATTTTAAATTCGCCGATAATATCACCTATATGAAGATGGCTAATGAGGCGGTATTGACCAGAGATCCGAAAGGAACCCTTCCTTATAGCCAAAACAAAATTGATCATACTGAACGGGGAGACGACCCGTTGCTCTATCCCAATAATAACTGGATCGACCAGCTGATAAAGGACTATACCAACAACCAACGCTTTAACTTCAATGTCACCGGTGGGGGAAACCTTGCTCAATATTATGTCGCAGGTACCTTTAATAACGATAAGGGAATTCTGCGATCCGAAAATAGTAATAGCTTTGATAATAATATCAACCTGAAAAACTACTCCTTACGTTCTAATATTACCTTAAATGTTACCCCAACGACTATTGGAATTATCCGTACTTCGGCCCAATTTGATGACTATACAGGACCAATAGGGGGCTATGATAAATGGGGAAATCTGATCAATGGTGGACAGCGCGTATTTCGTGAAGCAATTTGGTCCAACCCGGTAATGTTTCCGGCAATTTATCCATCTTCCTATTCTCCATTTGCGACACATCCGCTTTTCGGAAATAACTTTATTCCAACCACCAAAACGCTATATAACAATCCCTACGCCAATATGGTCAATGGTTTTCAGGAATATAATAGCTCCACAGTCAATGTGCAATTGGAACTGAAACAGAATTTCGATTTTATTACCAAAGGTCTATCCGCTCGCTTAATGGCCTATACACAACGCTATTCTTATTTTTCTGTCACACGGAGCTTTAAGCCATTTTATTACAATCTGGTCCGAATCCCAGGTACCAGCAATACGGTTTTAAGTCTGCTCAACGAAAATGAGGGTACAGAATACCTGGATTACAACCAGGGAAATAAAATCCTAAATACCACGACGTACGGTGAGTTTGCTGTAAATTACAACCGCACCATCGCTGAGGACCATGATATCACAGGGATGTTGATTGGTATTATCCGTAATTATCAGACCGCTAACGGTGGCGACTTGCAGGCTTCTTTGCCTGCTCGCAACCTCGGGGTGTCAGGCCGCGCAACCTATGCCTACAAAAACCGCTACCTTTTTGAGTTCAACTTTGGCTACAACGGTTCTGAACGTTTCTCCAAAGATCATCGTTTTGGTTTCTTCCCCTCTTTTGGTGTAGGATGGAACCTAAATGAGGAAAAAATGTTTGAATTTATGACCCCTGTCGTTTCCCGTTTAAAATTGAGGGCAACCTATGGTCTGGTGGGTAACGATCAGATTGGCGAAGATCGGGATCGTTTCTTCTACCTATCGCAAGTGAATCCGAATAACGGTGGCCGAGGTTTCTCTTGGGGAAATAACTGGGATTACACACGGCCTGGTTATTCCATATCGCGGTATGAAAATCGTGATATTACCTGGGAACGGGCAAAGACCTTCGATGCTGGATTTGACCTGAATCTAAAAAATGGCTTGGGTGTGGTGTTTGATTATTACAACTCTACCCGCAGCAATATCCTAATGGTGCGTTCGAATATTCCTTCTACAACTGGTTTTCAGTCCGATATCCAGGCTAATATAGGAAAGGCGCAGAGCCGAGGATTTGACTTGGCCCTGGATTACAATAAGTCCTTTCAAAATACCTGGTGGACTCAGTTGCGGGCGAATATGACCTATGCAACCAACAAATTACTGGTTAACGAAGAGCCCGATTATCCGGCAAATTTATCCTACCTCTCTCGGCTGGGACATCCGATCAAACAATCGTATGGTCTGATTGCTGAACGTCTGTTTGTCGATGATATCGAAGCGGAAAACTCGCCGCTACAGAATTTTGGTGGCGCCTTTAGAACCATGGGTGGTGATATCAAATACAGGGATATCAATGGCGATGGTAAAATCACGGATTTAGACAAAGTGCCGATCGGTTATCCAACAGAT
>PJTS01000195.1_pt1 | contig 55870 bp, 48 predicted proteins | sample 1512251 | NCBI WGS metagenome assembly PJTS01 (sample SAMN08177686, study PRJNA422409) | Soil metagenome, whole genome shotgun sequencing project. | isolation source: Soil (2) enriched on wood chips: alkali lignin treatment | place: USA: Madison | collected 2015-01-15 | reverse complement strand
GCCGGACCTGAGCTTGACGGGGCGCTGGTGGCGGGAGGGCAGGCTGGTGCTCATGTAAACTCGCGAACAGGTAGATGGGACGAGGCGCGGGCGATGTTTGCGCAGCATCCTCGGCAGGTCATAGAGTGGCGGCTGGGGCGGGGTGATTCAAGCCGATGAACAGAACGCCGTCACCCACGGGTGGTTTTGGCGCCTGTCGGCACCCTTGATGTCACCCGTGACTGAAAACTGACGCCGTGTCGTTTATTATCAAACACTAACAGCGCATTCCAAAGGTATGGTCTAAGGTGGCGAAGCAGGTGCCCGAACGCTCCAAGTCCGACGACAAAAAGGCGTCGCGTCGCTCGGCGGCAGCGGCCACAACCGACAATCCCCGTCGTCAGCGCCTGTGGCGCGACCTGGGGCTGATCGCCATTGCGCCGGCGCTGCTGTACCTGGCAGCCAGCCTTTTCACCTATTCAGCCAGTGACCCGGGTTGGTCGCACACCGGCAGCGTGGTTGCGCCTGTGCACAACATGGGCGGCCGTGCCGGCGCGTGGATCGCCGACGTGCTGCTGCAGCTGTTCGGCTACATCGCGTTCCTGTTGCCGGTAGTGCTTGGCGCGCTGGCGTGGATCGCCATGTTCGGCCTGAAGCGCGAAAGCAAGGGCGAGAACGATCTCGATCCGGCCCTGCGCCTGGTCGGCCTGGTCGGCTTCCTGATCGCTGGCACGGGCTTCCTGCATGTGCGCCTGTTCAGTGGCGACGTCTCCAGTGCGGGCGGCATCCTCGGCAAACTGGTCGGCAATTCGCTCACGGTGGGCTTCGGCGCGCTGGGCGCCAACCTGTTCGTGCTGGTGCTGCTGCTGGCGTCGATCACCCTGGCGACCGGCCTGTCGTGGTTCGCGGTGATGGAGAAGATCGGCCGTGGCGTCATGTCGCTGGCGCCGCTGCTGGAACGCAAGAAGGAGCAGGCCACCGAATGGCAGCAGACCCGCGCCATGCGTGAGGAGCGCCAGGAAGTGCGCAAGGCCGACGCCGAAGTGCGCGCCAAGCGTGAGCCGGTGAAGATCGAGCCGCGCCCGGAGCCGGTGATCGAGAAGAGCGACCGGGCCAAGCGCGACACGCAGATCCCGATGTTCCGTGGCGTCAATGGCGACGGCTCGGACCTGCCGCCGCTGGCGCTGCTGGATGATCCCAAGCCGCAGCCGGTGGGTTACGACAAGGACACCCTGGACGCGCTGTCGCGGCAGATCGAGTTCAAGCTCAAGGACTTCCGGATTGACGCGCAGGTGGTCGGTGCCAACCCCGGCCCGGTCATCACCCGCTTCGAGATCGAGCCGGCGCCGGGCATCAAGGTCAGCCAGATCAGCTCGCTGGACAAGGACATCGCCCGCGGCCTCTCGGTGAAGTCGGTGCGCGTGGTCGACGTCATTCCGGGCAAGTCGGTGATCGGCCTGGAAATCCCGAACGTCACCCGCGAGATGATCTACCTCTCCGAACTGCTGCGTTCGAAGGAATACGACAAGTCGGCCAGCGTGCTGACCCTGGCTCTGGGCAAGGACATCGCCGGCCGCTCCACCGTGGCGGACCTGGCACGCATGCCGCATTTGCTGGTGGCGGGTACGACCGGTTCGGGCAAGTCGGTGGCGGTCAACGCCATGGTGCTCAGCCTGCTGTTCAAGGCCTCGCCGAAAGACCTGCGCATGCTGATGATCGACCCGAAGATGCTCGAGCTGAGCGTCTACCAGGGCATCCCGCACCTGCTGGCGCCGGTGGTCACCGACATGAAGGAGGCCGCCAACGGCCTGCGCTGGTGCGTGGCCGAGATGGAGCGCCGCTACAAGCTGATGAGCGCGGTGGGCGTGCGCAACCTGGCCGGCTTCAACAAGAAGGTGAAGGACGCCCAGGACGCCGGCCAGCCGCTGATGGACCCGCTGTTCAAGCCGAACCCGGAACTGGGCGAGGCCCCGCGTCCTCTGGAGACGCTGCCGTTCGTGGTCATCTTCATCGACGAATTCGCCGACATGATGATGATCGTCGGCAAGAAGGTGGAAGAGCTGATCGCCCGCCTCGCGCAGAAGGCGCGTGCGGCCGGCATCCACCTGATCCTGGCGACCCAGCGCCCGTCGGTGGACGTGATCACCGGCCTGATCAAGGCCAACATCCCGACCCGCATCGCCTTCCAGGTCAGCTCGAAGATCGATTCGCGCACCATCCTGGACCAGTCCGGCGCCGAAACGCTGCTGGGCCACGGCGACATGCTGTACCTGCCGCCCGGCACGGCCATGCCCGAGCGTGTGCACGGCGCCTTCGTCTCCGACGATGAAGTGCACCGCGTGGTCGAGCACCTCAAGGCGATGGGCCCGGCCGATTACATCGATGGCGTGCTGGACGAAGTGCAGACGATGGGCGATGGCGTGGTGGTCGGTGCGACCGGCCTGCCGGAAACCAGCGCTGCAGGCGACGAGTCCGATCCGCTGTACGACGAGGCGCTGCGGGTGGTCACCGAAACCCGCCGTGCGTCCATTTCCGGCGTGCAGCGCCGCCTGAAGATCGGCTACAACCGTGCGGCACGACTGATCGAGGCCATGGAAGCGGCCGGCGTGGTCAGTGCCCCCGAACACAATGGCGACCGCACGGTGTTGGCACCGCCGCCGCCGAAGTAAGCCCTGCCACGCCTACGACGTCCAAGGATCCGACGCATGTTCCGACCCGTTCCCTGCGCGCTGGCGCTGGCCTGTCTGCTTGCCGCCAGCCCGGCCCTGGCCGGGGCGTCGGCCGCGGCGCCGACACCCGCGCCGCCGTCGGTCGGCAGTGATGCCGAGGCCAGCAACAATTTCAGCTTTGTCCGCTACCGTGCGGATTACGTGGTGCGGCCCGATGCCGGCAACGTGCAGACCGAAACCTACGAGATCCTGCTCAAGACCAAGGCGGCGGTGGAACAGTTCAGCCAGGTGCGGCTGAGCTACAGCGAGAAGATGGAGACTCTGGACGTGGTCAGCGCCTATACGCTGACCGCCGACGGCCAGCGCCGCGACGTGCCGGCCGACCGCATTTACACCCAGGAAAGCTATTCCAGCGCAGCCGCGGCGATGTATGCCGACCGCAAGGTGCGGGTGATCGTGTTCCCGAACCTGGCGCCGGGTACGCGCCTGGTCTACCAGGTGCGCCGCACCCAGCAGACCCCGTATTTCCCCGGCTACTTCGGCCTGTGGGAAACCTTCAACGTGTTCACCCAGTACGACGATGCCGAAGTGACCCTGAGCGCGCCGGCCAGCCTGCCCATGCATGTGGACAGCCGGGGCGTGCAGGGCAGCGACACCCCAATGGTGAAGAACGGCCAGGCGCAGTGGCGCTGGCGCTACCAGCGCCGCGACCCGATGCAGGCGCAGAACTGGGCGGCGGCGGTATGGGAGTTCGGCCCGAACATCATGGCCAGCACGTACCGTGACTGGGCCCAGGTCGGGCGCGCCTACCAGGTCAAGGCCGGCCAGGCCGCGCAGGTGACCCCGCAGATCCAGGCGCTGGCCGATGAAGTGACCGCCGGCCTGGTCGACCGCAAGGCGCAGGCCGACGCGCTCTATCGCTGGGTGGCGCAGAACATCCGCTACGTGGCCGTGTACCTGGGCAACGGCGGGCTGGAGCCGAACAGCGCGCAGAGCATCCTCGACAACCACTATGGCGACTGCAAGGACCACGTCGTGATCCTCGAGGCGCTGCTGGCAGCCAAGGGCATCGCCAGTTCGCCGGTGCTGATCGGTGCCGGGGGTGGCCCGACGCTGCCGAAGATTCCGGTGCTGGGCCGCTTCAATCACGCCATCACCTATGTGCCAGAGTTCGATCTGTACCTGGATTCAACCAGTGCCTGGGCGCGCTTCGGCCAGCTGCCCGATGGCGACCTGGGGGCGCCGGTGCTGCGCACCCGTGATGCCACCCTGGCGCGCACGCCGGACAACGACCCGCAGCGCAATGCCACGGCGATGGACGTGCGCTTCACCTTCGATGCGCAGGGCAACCTGCGCGGTGAGACGGTGCCGCAGCTGAGCGACAACGCCGAGATCGGCATGCGCGCGCAGTTCGCCCAGCTCAATGCCCAGAACCGGGCACGTGCCGAAGAATCGATCATGGCCGCCTCCGGTTTCGACGGGCGCGGTCAGCTGCAGCTGCTGGGCGTGCCGGTCGACCTGACCCATCCGTTCGGCTACCGCATGGCGTTCCAGGCCGAAGACTACGTGGACTTCAGCGTGGCCGGCGGCATGGCCGTGCCGGACCCGCCGGGCGGCGAGTCGGTGCGCGGGCTGTACGCCACGGCGTCGGCCCCGGCCAACGAAACACCGTTCTACTGCAACGCCAGCCTGCGCGAAGAGACCTACCGCCTGCAGTTCCCGGGCAGCGTGCCGATCATCGCCATCCCGCAGAGCCAGCATTTCAGCAATGCTGCCGGTGACTACCGGGTGGACTGGACGCGGCAAGGGCAGGAGGTGGTCGTCCATCACCGCCTGCAGCAGAACGCCGTGCGGGGTGCCGATGCGCTGTGCCAGCCGCAGGATTACCCGGCCTTCCGCGCGCTGTACCGCGAGGTACGCCGCGGGTTCCGCGGGCAGGTGCTGTACGGCAGATTGCCGGGCGCGGCCGGCTGAATCGCCGATGCACGCGCGGGGCGGCATAATGTCGCCCTGATCGCCCATTCATCTTCATCCGGGCAAACTGGCTCCCAACTTTCCTGGCGCATGCGCCCACAGGATTCCTGCATGAACATCCGCTTCCGTCGTTTCCTTGCCACCACCACCCTGGCCGTGGCCTGCGCCGCTGCCGGCAGCGCCTGGGCTGGCGCCCGCGATGACCTGAAGACCTTCACCAATGGCCTGAAGGGTCTGGATGGCCAGTTCAGCCAGCAGGTGTTCGACAGCCGTGGCAAGGTGAAGGAATCGACCAGCGGCCGCGTTGCCCTGTCGGCGCCGCGCCTGTTCCGCTGGGAATACGTGCGCCCGCATGAGCAGCTGATCGTGGCTGACGGCAAGAAGGTCTGGATGTACGAGCCGGACCTGGAGCAGGCCACCGTGCGCGAGCAGGGCAAGGAAGAGCAGAACAGCCCGCTGACCGCACTGATCAATCCGGCGCTGCTGGAACAGCAGTACGACCTGAGCGAAGAGGCCGCCAAGCGTGACGGCCTGCAGTGGCTGTCGCTGTCGCCGAAGCGCGATACCGAAGCCAGCTTCCAGTACGCCGCGCTGGGCTTCAACGCGCAGGGCCTGGCCAAGATGGAAATCACCGATGCGGTCGGCCAGCGCACCGTCATCACCTTCAGCGGCTGGAAGCGCAACCCGGGCTTCGCCGCCGGCACCTTCAGCTTCACCCCGCCGAAGGGCACCGACGTCATCGGTAACTGATCAAGGTAGCCGACCTGGTGGGTGCCAACCGTTGGTTGGCACGATTTTGACCTGCTTCGGTAGGTGTCAACCTTGGTTGACACGATGTTGACCTGCCGGCCAGCGGCAGGCACAACCGACATGGTTCGCCGGGCAGGGCCCGGCGCTACGGTTGGGTAGCGCGGTACAATGCGCGCGTGCCAAGACATCGTTCCACTTCATTCCCCGGCCCCGATCTGCTGAGCGTCGATCGGGAACATCTGCGCCCGCTGGCCGAGCGCATGCGCCCGCGCACCCTCGACGAAATGGTCGGGCAGAAGCGCCTGCTGGCGCCTGAAAGCGCGCTGCGCCGTGCGGTCGAATCGGGTCGCGTGCATTCGATGATCCTGTGGGGGCCGCCGGGCTGCGGCAAGACCACGCTGGCGCTGCTGCTGGCCGAATATTCCGACGCCGAGTTCCGCGCCATCTCGGCCGTGCTCTCCGGCCTGCCGGAAGTACGGCAGGTGCTGGCCGAGGCCGCGCAGCGTTTCGCCGAAGGCCGGCGCACCGTGCTGTTCGTCGACGAAGTGCATCGCTTCAACAAGGCCCAGCAGGATGCGTTCCTGCCGCACATCGAGCGCGGCACCATCCTGTTCGTGGGTGCCACTACCGAGAATCCGTCGTTCGAGCTGAACTCGGCGCTGCTGTCGCGCTGCCGCGTGCACGTGCTGGAAGGCGTTTCGCCCACCGACATCGTGGAGGCGCTTGAGCGTGCGCTGGGGGATCGCGAACGCGGCCTCGGCGAAGAACACATCGAGGTCGCCCCCGAGCTGCTGCTGGAGATCGCCACCGCTGCCGATGGCGATGTGCGCCGTGCGCTGACCCTGCTGGAGATCGCCGCTGAGCTGGCGGGCGGGGAGGGCGGCCGTATCACCCCGCAGACCCTGACCCAGGTGCTGGCAGACCGCACCCGTCGCTTCGACAAGGGCGGCGAACAGTTCTATGACCAGATCTCGGCGCTGCACAAATCCGTGCGCAGCTCCAACCCCGATGCCGCGTTGTATTGGCTGACCCGCATGCTCGATGGGGGGTGCGATCCGTCCTACCTGGCGCGCCGGTTGACCCGCATGGCCATCGAAGACATCGGCCTGGCCGACCCGCGCGCACAGAGCATGGCGCTGGAAGCGTGGGACATCTACGAGCGCCTGGGCAGCCCGGAGGGTGAGCTCGCCTTCGCCCAGCTGGTGCTCTATCTGGCCAGCACCGCCAAGTCGAACGCCGGCTATGCCGCCTTCAACCAGGCCAAGGCGGATGTGCGCGGAAGTGGTACTGAAGAGGTGCCGCTGCACCTGCGCAACGCGCCCACCAAGCTGATGAAGGAGCTCGGCTACGGTGCGGAGTACCAGTACGACCACGATGCCGAAGGTGGCATCGCGCTGGACCAGACCGGCTTCCCGGATGCGATGGGCGAGCGCGTGTACTACAACCCGGTGCCGCGCGGGCTGGAGATCAAGCTGAAGGAAAAGCTGGACCGGCTGCGTGCCGAGCGCGAAGCGGCAAGAGCAGCCAAGGGCCGCTGACCCTGCTTCTGTAGAGTCGAGCTTGCTCGACTGCTCCTGTGCGGCAGTCGAGCAAGCTCGACTCTACGGAATGCCGGCAGTCGAGCAAGCTCGACTCTACATTTGTCGCATGCGCCAGCATTTGGCACACTCCGCGGCTTCTCCATCAAGGATTGATGCCGTGGATCAGTTGATTCTGCCGTTGAAGCGCTATGCCCAGTTCGAGGGCCGCGCCAATCGCCGCGAGTACTGGATGTTCCAGTTGTTCCTGATGCTGGTCGCCGTGGCCATCTCGCTGCTGGGGGGCGTGCTGGCCATCATCATGCGCGGCAATGAGGACGCGCTGGCCGCGATCGTCATGGGTTTCATGGGCCTGCTGGGCCTGGTGTGGCTTGCCACGCTGCTGCCGCTGATCGCCGTGACCGTGCGCCGCCTGCACGACTGCAACCAGTCGGGTTGGCTGTACCTGTTGGCCCTGGTGCCCGGTGGTGGTCTGGTCATCCTGGTGTTCGCGCTGTTGCCGGGCACGCCTGAGGAAAATCGGTACGGCCCGGTACCGCCGGAATTCGGGTGAGTCCCTGTGTGGCGTGGTCGCCGGGCACGGCCCGGCGCTACCACTGGCGCGCGGCCCCAGGTTCGCGCGCGCGATACACAGTGTGACGTTTGATCGATGTGATAATCATTCGCGTTTAAGGTAGACTGCGGTCCCTTGATGAAGAGGCGGCCGCGTCCGCCGCATCCGTCACCCATGATGTTTTCCGCACGTTCCTTCGGCTGTCTGGCCGCCCTGATGATGGGGGTCTTGATGGTTGCTCCCTACGCCCATGCGCAGCAGCGCAATCCGCAGCAGCTGATGGGCCGCACCGTGCTGGACGAGCCTGCGTCCAGCTACCGCTTCGAACGTTTCGTGATCAACAGCCCCGACCAGCAGCGCCGCTGGCGGGTGAATGTGGCGATCCCGGCCAAGGCCTCGAAGACGCCGTCGCCGGTGCTGTATGCCCTGGATGGCAACGCCGTTGCCATGGTGCTGGACCAGCCGCTGCTGGCCGAGCTGGCCGCGAGCAAGGCACCGCCGGTGCTGGTGCTGATCGGCTACGACAACGAGCTGCGCATCGACTCGCCGGCGCGCACCCGCGACTACACCGCCTGGATCGATCGCGCCGATGACGAGGGTGGCACGACCCAGGCTGTCGGTGGCGGTGCGGATCTGTTCCTTGACCTGATCGAGCGCCGCATCAAGCCGGAAGTGGAGCGCCGCGCCAACATCGACACCCACCAGCAATCGCTGTGGGGCCACTCGCTGGGTGGCCTGTTCGTGCTCAATGCGCTGTACACGCGCCCGGCTGCATTCCAGCGCTACCTGTCGGCCAGCCCGTCGCTGTGGTGGAGCCAGGGCGCCGCCCTCGGCGACCCGGAGCAGCAGTTCGTGCAGAACGTGCATGGCCAGTCCGCCAAGGTGTGGCTGATGCTGGGCGGTGCCGAGCGGGTTGGCGATCGCGGCAAGCGCGACATGACCAACCCGCGCGTGGTTGCGCACCTGCGTCGCATCGGCGGCGCCACCCCGGATGCGGCCATGCAGCTGTCCTCGCGCCTGGCCAAGGTGCCCGGCCTGAGCGTGCAGTACCGCGAATTCCCCGGCCTCGGCCATGGCCCGATGCTGCCGGCCTCGTTCCACGCCGCCCTGCATGAGCTGTACGGCGTGACCGACCGCAGCGTGGATGACGGCAAGGCGCCGGCACCCGCCAACGCTGCAGAGTGATCTTCCGCACGGCCTGGCCGTGCACCCCCACTACCCAGGCGTGACTGCCGATGTGCAGCGGCCCAGGCAACCGATGAATCCCGCGCCACGAGGCGCGGCCTACGTGTGCAAGGAGCCTTCCATGTCGTTTCGTCCGTCCCTCCGCCTGACCTCCCTGGCCGCCGGCCTGCTGCTGGCGGTCACCGCCACCGCCCAGCCGGTGTTCGACCAGCCCGCCAGTGCCACCTTCAACGGCACGGTGATCTCGCGCGGCGAGAATGTCGTGCCGGGCAGCACCGCCGAGGTCATCGGCCGCGGTTTCGTGCCGGGCCAGCAGGTCAGCCTGGTGCGCGGTGACAGCGTGCTCAACGCGCAGCCGCTGGTGGTCGATGCCGATGGCAACTTCAAGACCCAGCTTGCCATCCCGGCCGACGCCGTCCCGGGCACCCATCCGGTGGTGGTGCGTGTCAGCCAGCCGTCGGCCGCCACGGTGCTGAAGCTGCGCGTCTCGCCGCAGCTGCCGCTGTCGGGCCAGCAGCAGTTCGCCACCCAGTCCAACAAGCTGGTGCCGGGCCTGTACCAGTCGGCCTACAGCGCGGCCAGCAATGCCGTGTTCGTCACCTCGGCCGTCGGCCGTCCGCCGGTTACCCAGTCGCAGCTGCTGAAGCTGGATCCGAAGACGCTGAAGGTGACCAAGGCGATCACCCCGGCACAGGTGGCCGGCACCACCAACGGCGCGGTCTACGCGGTCTATGGCGTGGGCGTGGATGACACCAACGGCAACGTCTGGGTGACCAACACCCGCCAGAACTCGATCGCGGTGTACCGCCAGAAGGATCTGTCGCTGGTCCACCAGTTCCCGGTCGATACCGTGCCGCACGCGCGCGACGTCGTTGTCGATGGCACCCACGGCAAGGTGTTTGCCTCGGCTACCGGCGAAGACCACTTGTCGGTGTTCGATGCCAAGACGCTGAAGGAGCTGCCGTCGATCACCCTGGAATCGGGCGTGGACGAGGGCAAGTTCACCCCGATGAGCCTGGTGCTGGACGAAAAGGCCGGCAAGCTGTTCACCGTCAGCATCGGCACCCCCGAAGCCGCGGTGATCGACGTGGCCAGCGGCGAAGTCGACAAGATCATCGACCTGGGCAACTCGATCAGTGCGTCGGGCGTGGCCTTCGATGCGCAGCAGAACCGTTTGTACGTCGCCTCGCAGGGCACCGACAACCTGCTGATTGTCGATGTGGCCAGTGGCAAGGTCGTGCACGACGTGCCGGTCGGTGCCGGTGCGCTGAACGTCGCCTTCGATGACAAGAGCGGCCTGGCCTATGTCACCAACCGCGGTGCTGGCACCGTCACTGTTGTCGATCGCGCTGGCAAGGTGGTCGGCAACCTCGATGGCGGCACCTTCCCCAACCATGTGCGCGCCGATGGCAAGGGCAGCGTGTTCGCGGTGAACAAGTCGCGCGGCGCCGACGACGCCAAGGGCGACCGCATCACCCGCATCACCCCGCGCCAGCCGTAACCCACGTGCCGGGCGAGGGCAGTGCCTTCGCCCGGCCAGCAAGGAGATTCCGCATGACCATCGCTTCCCGTCTGCGCCTGTGTGCGCTTCCGTTGGCCGTTTCGTTGGCGCTCGCCGCCTGTGGCGGCACGTCCGCGCCGCCTGCTGCGACCGATGCCGCGCCGGCCGCCACCGAAGCCCAGGCCACGGCCGCCGAGCTGCCTGCCGGCTGGCAGCGCGTGGCGGGTACCGACCTGCCGGCACTGACCGGCCAGGTGCCGGTGCTGCCGGCCAAGGTGCGCTCCGACGACGGGGCTGATGCCGAGGTGACGGATACCAGCCGCATCATCGCCGGCGGCGACGATGTGATTGCCGTGCTGGAGGCGCTCGGCCTGGGCAAGCAGGTGTTCGCTGCGCCGACCAATACCACCACGCAGGCTGGCCAGGCCGCGCCGCACCAGTTCCTGTTCAACCGCACCACCGGCGTGGAGGGCGTGGTGAGCCTGCATGGCTCGCTGTTCCTGGGCAACAGCCTGCGCCGCCACACCGTGCTGGCCGGCAAGCTGCGCGAAGTGGGCGAGTCGGCCGTGGTCATCGATGACCTGCAGCCGGCGCCGGACAAGGTGCGCAAGGTGGCCGCGGCCGTCGGCCTGGCCGACGCCGGTCAGACCCTGGCCACCCAGGTGCAGCGCCAGCTGGATGAGGCGGCGACGCTGGGCAAGGGCCTGGCGCACGCACCGCGTGTGATCCATGTGTCGGCCACCGGCGGTGGCGGCGCACCGACCGTGGCGGGCGCAGACAGCGCCTCGGCTGAGATGATCGCGCTGGCGGGCGGCGTCAACATCGGCAGCGAGGCAGGCGTCAAGAACTACTCGCAGCTGAGCAACGAGGGCGTCATCGCCGCCGCGCCGGAGGTGATCCTGGTGACCGAGCATGATCTGCAGCAGTTTGGCGGCGCCGAGGGCCTGTGGAAGGCCTATCCGACCCTGAAGCAGACCCCGGCAGGCGCAGCCAACCGTGTCTGGGTGATGCCGGATGTGCAATTGAAGTACACCAGCGTCGGCACCGGTGCCGGGGCGCTGGCCCTGGCCAAGGCCCTGGCGGCGCTTCCGCCGGCATGAGTCCGGCTGATCGGCGCCGTCGTCGCGGGCGGGTGATGCTGTTGGTGGCACTGCTGGCCCTGTTGGGCGCGGTGCTGGCGTCGTTCGCGATGGGGCCGCTGCGCCTGCCGCCTCTGGATGTTCTGCAGGCCCTGGGGGTGAAGCTGGGCCTGGTCGATCCGCAGGCGGTCAGCCGCCGCGACCTCGCCGTGGTGTGGCAGCTGCGCATTCCGCGCGCCCTGCTGGGGGCCATGGTGGGGGCGGCGTTGGCGATGGCCGGTGCGAGCCTGCAGGGATTGTTCGGCAATCCGCTGGCCGACCCCGGCATCGTCGGCGTCAGCCAGGGCGCGGCGCTGGGCGCCGTGGCGGCGATTGTCCTGGGGGCGGCAGGCGCGGCGGGCTGGCTGGTGCCGGTGGCTGCTTTCGCCGGTGGCGCGCTGGCCATCGGCCTGACGTATGCGTTGGCGCGGCCGGGGAAGGGCAGCGGCAATGCGACGTTGTTGCTGGTGGGCATAGCGATGGCCGCGTTCTGCTCGGCGCTGATCGGCTTTCTCACCTACATCGCCAGCGAGAGCGAGCTGCAATCGCTGGTGTTCTGGCAGATGGGTTCGCTGGCGCAGGCCAACTGGTCGGATGTGGCGGCGGTGTTGCCGCTGTTCGCCATTGGCGTCTTCGCGCTGCTGCGCCTGGCGACGCCGCTGGACATGCTGGCGCTGGGTGAGCGTCAGGCCCAGCACCTGGGCCTGGATGTTGCGGCCACGCGGCGCAGGCTGGTGGCGTTCAGCGCGCTGCTGGTGGGTGCGGCGGTGGCGTTTGCCGGCTCGATCAGTTTCGTGGGCCTGGTGGTGCCGCACGTGGCGCGCCTGTTGGTTGGCCCCGGCCATCGCTGGCTGCTGCCGGTGTCGGGCGTGTTGGGCGCCTTGCTGATCGTCATCGCCGATACCGCCGCGCGCACGCTGGATCCGCCGGCGGAGATTCCGCTGGGCCTGTTCTCGGCCGCGCTGGGCGCACCGTTCTTCCTGTGGCTGGTGCTGCAGCAGCGCCGCAAGGACACGCCATGAGCGATTTCCTGCAGTTGCGCGAGGTGGTGGTACGCCGCCAGCAGCGCGAGATCCTGCATGGCATCACCCTGGCGTTCGCGCCGGGTACGGTGACGGCGCTGGTCGGCCCCAATGGTGCCGGCAAGTCGACCCTGCTGGCCGTGGCCGCGGGTGACCTGCGCCCGGACGTGGGCGAGGTGCAGCTGCACGGCGCTCCCTTGCGCAGCTACAAGGCCGGTCCTTTGGCGCGCGAGCGCGCGGTGATGCCGCAGGAACACGGCGTGCGCTTCGCCTTCAGCGTTGAAGAAGTGGTGGCAATGGGGCGCCTGCCGCATCCGCCGGACCCCGCAGCGGACGATGCGCGGGTGGAGGCGGCCATCGACGCCGCCGAGTTGCAGGCATTGCGCCTGCGCGAGGTGCAGCAGCTGTCCGGCGGCGAATCGGCGCGCACCACGTTTGCGCGCGTGCTGGCGCAGGACACGCCGTTGCTGCTGCTGGATGAGCCGACGGCCGCGCTCGATCTGCGCCACCAGGAGCGCACGTTGCGCAGCGTGCGCGCATGCGCCGAAGCGGGCGCGTGCGTGATCGTCGTGCTGCACGACCTCAATCTGGCGGCTGGCTATGCTGATCGCATCGTGCTGCTGGAGCAGGGCAGGGTGGCGGCCGATGGCACGCCGCTGCAGGTGCTGACGGAGGCAAACCTGCAGCGCGTGTACCAGCAGGATGTCGTGGTGCTTGAACACCCGCGTCGCGGCGTGCCGCTGGTGGTGGTGACCTGATGCAGTAAAGCGTCGCACTGCACGGCGACGTATCATTGGCGGTTCGTTTTTTTTCAACGGAATGACCCCCATGAAGCATCACTTCACGCGCACCGCACTGCTGGTTTCCATGGTTGCAGCGGCGTGTTCCGCCCACGCTGCAACCACCCGCACGGTGTCGATCGAGAAGGCGGCCGACCAGGCCACGTCAATCGAAACGCGTCATGCACAAGGCCCGGGTGCCGCCGCTGACCTGTTCACCACGCACTACTACGCAGGTGGCGCGATGATGATGGCCTGGGCTGACCAGCGCGTGCTGCTGCTCTGCAAGAAGTCGGCGTACCTCAAGCTGCCGGGCATGAAGCCTGCAGCCAGCGAGCTGCCGCTGGAGAAGCGGCAGATGGTCGGCTACCAGGCCATGATGGCCGGCTACGGCGGTATTGCCGCGGTTGGCGGGCTGGTGGATGGCTCGATTGAAGTGGCCGATGATGGCCGCGAAGTGCGCCGCCAGGCCGAGCGCAGCTGGGCCTACGGTGTCGAGCGCTACGATGTGATCAGCCAGCGCATGCCCAATGGCGCACTTCGCGTGCGGGCGTTGAAGACCGCAACGGTGAACAACGCCAAGCCGTCCAAGCCGGGTGCCACCTTCAGCACCGATGAGGACCAGGCGGCGCGCCTGGCCGAGCTGGGTGCGGTGGGCAGCTGGACGGAAATCACGATCTACGACACGCCCAAGCGTGGCGAGGTGGATGCCGATTACTCGCTGAAGGATTGGGTGTCGGTGACCGGCGACCATGCCGCGACGGTGGGCGAGGCGCGGCGGATCAACGGCTGCGAGTGACAGCCTCGGCAAGCTTCATCGTTCCATCTGTGCGCTCAATATTCACTTGCGCGCCAGAATGACAGGTCTAGAATGCGCCCCATGAACCGGATGCCGCTCCTGAAGTTTTTCACCCTGACCCGCGCGAGCGCGGAACGGGCGTGTCTGCCTGGAGTGCCACGGGGCCGTTGATACGGCCATCGATGGACCATCCACAGAGCGCCCTTCGGGGCGCTCTTTTCGTTTGGGGCGTTGCGGCCTCGGTAGAGTCGACCGTTGGTCGACTGATTCCTGCCCTGGCAGTCGGCCAACGGTCGACTCTACCCATCCCATTGTTTTCACCAGATACACCAAGGAGAACGTGCCATGCACCAGATCGCCGAGACCGAACGCTAGCCGCGCGCCCTGTCGCCAACCGGGGTGCGCGGCCCCTGAAGTTGGCTTTGCAGGAATCTCTCTCATGAACACCCAAGTCCTTTCCCGCCGTCGCAACCTCGGCATCATTGCCCACATCGACGCCGGCAAAACCACGCTCACCGAACGCCTGTTGTGGAAAAGCGGCGAGATCCATCGCGTCGGCGAGGTGCACGACGGCAATGCGACTACCGATTTCTCGGCGATCGAGCGCGAACGTGGCATCACCATCGGCGCTGCGGCCGTGCAGGCGCAATGGGCGCCGCGCGACCTGCCGCCGCATCGGCTGACCCTGATCGACACCCCTGGCCACATCGACTTCGCCATTGAAGTCGAGCGTTCGCTGCGCGTGCTCGACGGTGCCGTAGCCGTGTTCTCGGTCGTGGATGGCGTGCAGCCGCAGTCGGAAACCGTGTGGCGCCAGGCACGCCGGCATCGCGTGCCGCTCATCGCCTTCGTCAACAAGATGGACCGCGTCGGCGCGTCGTTCGAGCGCGTGCTGGAGCAGCTGCAGGACAAGCTGCAGGCGCGCCCGTGGGCGCTGGGCGTGCCGCTGGGCAGCGAAAGCGACTTCCATGGCTGGGTCGATCTGGTCGACGAACGCGTGCTGCGTTGGCAGGACGGCGCTGCGGCGTCCATCACCCCCTGGGGTGAGGACGAGCGCGGGCAATGGCAGGCGCAGCGGCAGGCGCTCATCGAGGCGGTGGCCGACCATGACGACGTGCTGGCCACGGCGTGGTTGGAAGGCGCCGTGATCGATGCGGCGATGCTCCGTGCGGCCATCCGCCGGGCCACGCTGGCCGGCGCCGGCGTGCCGGTGCTGGCGGGCGCAGCGTTCAAGGACAAGGGCATCGAAACGCTGCTGGACGCAGTGGTCGATTACCTGCCGTCGCCGCTGGACCGCCCGGCCGTCACTGCCGAAGCGGAACAGGGCGAGGTGTCGCTGCCGCCGGATCCGGAAGGTCCGCTGGCGGGCCTGCTGTTCAAGATCACCCACCAGCAGCACGGTGCGCTGAGCTTCGTGCGGCTGTACTCGGGCACCTTGAAGGTAGGTGATGCCATTGCCAGTTCGCAGCACCCGCAAGGGCGCCGCGTCAGCCGCCTGGTGCGCGTGCAGGCCGACCAGACCCACGACATCGAGGAGGCCGTGGCCGGTGACATTGTCGCGGTGCTGGGCTGGAAGGATGCCGTCAGCGGTGAAACGCTGAGCGGGCGAGCGCAGCCGTTGCGCCTGGAAAGCATCCAGTCGCAGGCGCCGGTGCTGGCCTGGCGGCTGGAGCCGGCACGCGCGGCCGACCTGATCCGCATGGCGCAGGGCCTTGCCAGCCTGGCCCAGGAAGACCCGTCGTTCAAGGTGGAAACCGAGCGCGAAAGTGGTGAAACCCTGGTCTGGGGCATGGGCGAGCTGCACCTGGAGGTGATGGTCGAGCGTCTGCGCAGCGAGTGGAAGGTCGACGTCGGCGTTGGCGCGCCGCGCGTGGCCTACCAGGAAACGCCGTTGCGCTCGGTGTCCGGTGCGGTTGGCCGGGTGTCCAAGCAGAACGGCGGCCAGGGCCAGTTTGCGCATGTGGTGCTGGACGTGGTGCCGCGCGAGGACGACCAGGTCGTGTTCAACGACCGCATCGTCGGTGGCGTGGTGCCGCGCAGCTTCATCGCTGCGGTGGAAAAGGGTGTGCGTGCGGCGCTGACGACCGGCCCGCAGGGACATCCGGTGGTGGGCATCGAGGTAAGCCTGGTGGATGGGGAAACCCACGCCAAGGATTCCTCGGAAATGGCCTTCCACCGCGCCGGTGGTGAGGCGATCAAGGCAGCGCTGGCGGCGGGCGGTACGCAGCTGCTGGAACCGGTGATGGCAGTGACGGTGCATTCGCCGTCGGCCTCGGTGGGTGATGTGGTGGGCGACCTCAACCGTCGCCATGGCCGCATCGCACGCATCGACGACCAGGACGGTCGCGCCGAAGTCAGTGGTTTTGCGCCACTGGCCAACCTGGTGGGTTACACCACCTCGCTGCGCTCGCTCAGCCAGGGCCGCGCCAGCAGCGAAGCACACCTGCACGGCTACGAGCCCGTGCGCGCTGCATGATGAGTGGAGCAGGGAGCCCGTTCGCGGGCTCCCTTTTTTTGTTTGGAAGTGTCGTGCGCATCCACGCATGGCGTGGATCTACTGGTATCTGCAGGTGCGATGCGTATCCATACATGGCATAGACCTACAATGGGGTGGTAGATCCACGCCATGTGTGGATCGGATGTGTCCGTCATTACGCGCGTCGGCTCGCGCCGCACTGCAACAAAACTGCAGAAAAAGCTGGATTAAAGTGATGCCTCACGATAAATTGCGCACCCCCAGTTGATTTGCCGCCGACCGCACCCGCCATGCGTGATGACAATGACCCCGGAACCCTGGAGCTGACCCTGCCGCGCAAGCGCGGTCGGCCGCCCAAGTTCGGGTACGCGATGAGCGATGCGCAGCGCGCTGCGCGCTACCGTGCGCGCAGGGCAGGGCAGGCCAACCACGCCGATGTCCGCTCGTGCAGCGACATGGTGCTGCTGGACAAGATCCGCGCGGCGGTCAGCGCCCGCGACACTGAACTGGCCGGCTTCCTGGTGCATGTGCTGTGGCAGCGCTATCCGCTGCAGCTGAAATAAATCTTCGTCGGGGTGGCTCTTGTCACCCGGCTTGTTGATAATGCGGGGTTCAGGTTGTTCCCGCTGGCGCGCCCGGGATGGCAGGCGTGCATGTTCGACATGGCTTTGACGATGACCACCACCAGCGACACCACCACCGAAGCTGCACCGAGCGGCGCACCCCTGTTCTACACCCGTCCGGTGCCGCTGCAGGCCGACCGGCACGCTGACGTGCGCATCCTGCCGGGCAAGCTGGAGTTCGCTGCCAGCAGCAACTCGATTCCGCTGGTGCTCGGCGAATTCTCGCTGGCACTGCACCATTTCCCGATTCTGTTCGCTGGCCCGACCGCCGTGCCGATGGCGGCCGTGGGCGTGACCACCGACAACCTGTTCATCACCGATGGCCTGTGGGCGGACGACACCTACATCCCGGCCTACCTGCGCCGCCATCCCTTCATCTTCATCGATACGGGCGAGGGCAACGATTTCCTGCTGGGCATCGACGAAGACAGCCCGCGCATTGCGCGTGGTGGCGATGAAGGCCAGCCGCTGTTCGTGGACGGCAAGGCTGCCGACATCGTCCAGCAGGCCCTGGATTTCTGCGGCCAGTACACCCGCGAGCACGCGCAGACCCAGACCTTCTCCAAGGCACTGCTGGACGCCGACCTGCTGGTCGAGCGCAACGCCACCATCCGCCTGCCCGATGGCCGTGAGTTCAACCTCAACGGCTTCTTCGTGGTGGACGTGGAGAAGTTCGTCGCACTGCCGGAAGCCACGGTGGTTGAATGGCACCGCAGCGGCTGGCTGGCGCTGATCCACCAGCACCTGATGTCGCTGGGTCGCTTCAACGATCTGACCCGCCGCCAGGCCGAGCGCGACGCCGCCTGAGTTGGTCCTCTGGCGCGGCAGCCCGCCTGCCGCGCCGGATAGTGCTTCGGCACCGTCGCGCATCCACGTGGTGTGCGGCGATCCTGATGGCGCAGGGCGTGTGTTGTGCCGCCTGGCCATTCAAGCAAGTACGCATCGGCTGCGATTCCCGGGCCGGCAGCGTGCTGGGCGATGCCTGGCACAGCGGCAAACGGATCTGTACGGATTTTGCGATCATCGCCAAGCGCGCTGGCGTTGGCGATGCGGCGTGGGCGTTGAATTCTGAGGGCCAAGGCCCTGGTCGGTCGCTCAGATTTCAAGAGATTTTCGCCTATTAACGTGACGCATCACGGTCGAGCGGCCGGAAGGCTCACGAGGAGGCAGCATGTCTGTTCCAATCCGTTGGTGCGTGGCGGCGTGTGTGCTGGTGCTTGCGAATGGCTGGGGTGTGCCCGGGCGTGCCCAGGAGGCGTCGGCTGAAGATCAGATCGAGGCAGCCGGCGTCATGGAGATCATCCCGGGTGGCCGAACGTTGGGATCCATCCGGCTGGATGACGGACGTTGCTTTGATCTGGCGTTGCCCGGGGACGTGTTGAAGCAGCCGCGACGTTGGGGCGGAAAGCGCGTCGTTGTCAGCGGTCGGTTGATGTACCGGCCACAGGGTCTCATCGAAGGGATGATGTGGTTCGACATCAAGGACCGGAAGGTCGAGGGGTTGGGATGCTCGGAGAGCATCATCTATGTGGAGGGGGTCAGGAGGTTGTAGATCCTGGCTGGGGTGGAGTTCGTTAGAACATAATATACATTATGCGAAATTGCGTGCGTGGTATTACAGCCATGCCTACCCATCCCCCCAGGCTGTTTGTGGCGCGTGCACTCAAGTCGAGTCCCTACTCAAATGTCCGGTGCGCTCCGCTTGAAAGCGGCCACCAGTTGTGTCGGGAGTTCTCGCTCGACAGATCTGACGAACTACAACGGTGCCCTGCGCTACTGGGTTGGCTGGCATGCAGTGCGCTACGGTCCTGAAGGCCACGCTTGGGTCGTTGGCCTTGCCGGCCGAGCCGCACCGGTTAGCTGTGCTGTCCGCCGCGCGCAGGCTTGAATAGGCGGCCAATCCCAGCGAGCGGCCAGCGATTCGCACCGTGCTCAGCTGCGCCGCCGGACCCGCAGTCAAGCGCGGCGAGCGGCCGCCCAAGAAGATCACGACCACCCTGCCCGAGTTGGAAGCCCTGCTGGCCACCTGCGGCGATAGCCTGGAGGGGATCCGGGATCGTGCTCTGCTCTGCTTTGGGTTTGCCAGCGGCGGGGGCCGGCGCGGCGAGATCGCCATCGTCGACTTGAGCGACCTTCGCCGGATCGGCGAGGCGGGGAATCACTACCGACAAAACGGCCGGCTATTTCCAATATGGGCGGACGGCTGTGAACCTGATGTGCGCCCGCTAGACGGCAAAGCACAAAAAATGAGGCAGGGATCGGCAATAATGCATCGTGCGGCTTGAATAGCCTGCCCGTGAGCCTCACTAGGACTGGAGAACTGATGGACGCCCTACTTGAAGACCAGATCCGGGAGTGCTTTGGTCGCGTGGTGTATACCCACAAGACGCACGAGAAGATGGCCGACCTATGCGCGGGGACGTTGCGCCGATTCAAGATCGCTCAGATCTTTCTTTCTGCGCTGGCCACCTGTGGTGTGGTCTCCTTGTTCCTGACCGATGACCTGCTGGCCAAAATTATAACGGCGCTGTTCTCGTTCGCTAACTTGGTCGTTGCCGGCTACATGAAGGGGTTCGATCCGGGTGGTACCGCCCAGAAGCATCGTGACGCCGCCGCACTGCTCTGGAGCGTGCGCGAGTCCTACCAATCTCTGCTGACCGATCTTGTTCGCGGAGCATTGTCGGTCGCCGACGCGACAGTTCGTCGTGACGAACTACAATCTGCCGTGGCCCGCATCTATCAAGGTGCGCCTCACACCAACAACAAAGCCTATCAGACAGCGCAGCACGCATTGAAACAGTTAGAGGACTACACTTTCTCCGACAATGAGATTGACAAGTTTCTTCCTGCGTCGCTGAGGAAGAGTGCTCGCCCATGACCGCGCCATCAGCGAGCCATCGGCATACATCATGGATGCAGCGGTTGGCTGAGAGCCTAGATCTTCCGGCCTCTCGCTACGAAGCCGCCGATAAAAGCTATCACTCGGTCAGCGAGTGGCTGGAGCGAAAGGCATCCGAGTTCGCTGATAGTAGTGTGCGAGTTTACACCCAGGGCTCCTTTCGCCTAGGCACCGCCATCGCACCCGTTCGAACCGGTGCGGACTATGACTTGGACATCGTGTGTGAGTTCGATTGGTCAAAACACCTGCGAACCCAAGCCGAGCTGCATGCCGCTTTAGGCCGAGAATTGATCGCCTACGCGCGACGATACAACATGCAGGTGCCCACGCCCTGGAATCGCTGCTGGACCCTGAACTATGCAGATGAGGCACGATTCCACATGGATGTGCTGCCATGTGTGCCCGATGGTCAGCGCCAGCGCTACCTGCGCGAGGCGGCCTCAGTGGCACTGGATCATGTCGACAAGTCGGTTTCGATTGCCGACAAGCAACATCCGCAGTTCCACTCGATCTCGATTGATTGGTCGGTTAGCAATCCCAATGGATATGCGGATTGGTTCTACGAGCGGATGCGACCGGTGTTCGACGCGCGCCGCCTGCAGATGATGCTGGTGGAAGCAAAAGCCAGTGTGGCGGAGATTCCAGCGTTTCGGGTGCGCACTCCGCTGCAGCTGGCCATCCAGATCCTTAAGCGGCATCGTGATATGCGATTCCTGGATCAGGATCATGCCTTCAGGCCCACCTCAGTGGTGCTGACCACTTTGGCTGCTCTTAGCTATCAGCAAGAGGGCGAAGTGTTGGATGCCGTTGTGTCCATCCTCCGGCGCATGGACACCTTCATTGAATCGCGCGGACAAATTTCGTGGATCCCGAATCCGGCTGATCCACGCGAGAACCTCGCAGAGGCTTGGGGCACGGATGTCAGGTATCGGGAGGTCTTTCAGGAGTGGCTTGAAGAGGCTCGCACAGATGTCCGTATGGCGTTGGAGAGTGGTTCGCAGGAGGAGTTCATCGATGCATGGTCTCCCCGGCTGGGTCGCGAGCTTGTGGAGTCTGCAGTTGGTCATGCGCAGTCCGGGACGCTTATCGCCAGTGCTTTTACTGGGGCGATCCGCAAGCTGCGTGACGCACCGCATCGTGCTCCGGTCGTCTGGCCACTATCTCAAACAGGCATAGTCGTAATTGAAAATGCTCATTATGTCCGTGACGGATTTCGGCCTCAGCAGCTTAGTAGCGGCGGGTGTGTCCCGGTTGGCTCAAAGTTGGTCTTCAGGGCCGACACGAATGTCCCCTCTCCTTATGAGGTCTACTGGCAGATCATTAACACTGGCGCCGAAGCCACGCGTGCACGGGATCTGCGCGGACGATTTGAGGATGCCAAGACGGCGCACGGGCATCTGGTCCGTCGCGAGGCGGCCATCTATCGCGGGACTCACAGTTTGGAATGTTTTATTGTCAAGCAAGGCTACTGTGTGGCGCGCTCAGGGTTGTTCGTTGTGAACATCGAATAGTTAACCAACGAAGGGAGTCGCCATGAGTGTCGCCGTCTGGTTCGAAACTTTCTGCACTGCCCTCCAGGTCGATACCGCGTCTACGATCAGTCAGCGCTACGGCGCCATCACCACTCGTCTCAATACAGACTTCTGGATGACAACCTCTAACACTGCCCATAGCCTGTATGCCGGGTCTTATGGGCGCAATACCGCGATTAGAGGCTTCAGTGATCTCGATATGGTGTTCCAGCTGCCGCAAAGCTTGTTTGCGCGATACGACAGCTATGCCAGTAACGGCCAGTCCGCACTGATCCAAGCGGTTAAGGCCTCCATTGAACGAACCTACTCGCGCACCTCTGTTCGCGGCGATGGGCAGGTGATCCAAGTCCCCTTCACGGACGGCATTACCTTTGAAGTAGTGCCTGGATTTCAGAATCAGAACGGTAGCTTCACTTATCCCGACGCCAATGGCGGTGGGCGGTGGCGCCAGACTGATCCGCGCGCGGAGATCGCCGCCATACGGAATCGGAACGCGACGGTGAATCAAAACCTCGTTCCTCTGAGTCGTATGATGCGCCAGTGGAAAGCAGAATGGGGCGTGCCTATTAGTGGACTGCTGATCGATACGCTGGCCTATCAGTTCATCGAGAACTACGAGTACCGCTCCAAATCCTACTACTATTATGACTTCCTATGCCGTGATTTCTTCAAGTATATGTCTGAGAGAAGCCGGACACAGGACTATTGGCGGGCCCCTGGTAGCGGCCATTACGTGTTCGGCGGAGACCTATTTCAGTACAAGGCCTTGCGCTGTTACAACCTCGCTGTAGAGGCGATTGACCACGAGCTTTCCACTCCCAAGAGAGAGTACTCCGCAAAGCAAAGATGGCGGGAGATCTTCGGCTCTCGGTTTCCGGGATGACGTCTGGCCCCATCTTTGGAAATCTTCCAACTTCACGAAAGTTGGTCCGGCGACGCGCCGATAGCTGGACGTCGCCGACCAGCCATCGGTTGACTCAGGGGCGAGCATGTCGCATTAAGCCCGATTTGAGGACCATGGCTCCCATCACATGCTGGATGGATTGTCTGACAGCAGAGCGCGGTCAAGGCTAAGCCGCACAAGGCGCTCGCGGAGATCCCTTCCCATGCGACAATGCCAAAAGCGTCAGGGTAATTGGCGGATTTGACCCCTACCCCTTGGCATGTCGCATAACCGGGCGTAATCCTAGCCACGCCACCGAAAAAGGGTGGCCGGGCTTCGAAACCCCGTTGTGTGGATGCTGTTCGCGCTTGCCAGCCGGTACCGCCCTTCGCGGTGCCGGCTGGCAATCCGTTTCGCCGGCTATGGCGGGCGGTGCGTGGAGGCCTTGAGCCTGCCCGGTTATCCACACACGGGGTTTCGAACCACGCATCGTCCGCCACCTTTATCGGTGGCGGCTTCTGTCTGCACGCAAGGAGCTATGCCATGACCAAGTCCTACTCCCCTGCCCCCAAGCCCACTCCGGAAGCCCCCGCTTCAGAGCCGGCGCAGGATCCCAACAGCCTTGTCGCTCTCCTCCACAGCATCGGCGCCGGTGGTGCGTCCGATGGCCAGCCCTGGCCTGAGCGCCATCCCCTGCCCTGGCGCAGGATCGCCCTTGCCGACGCCGATTGCGCGTTGGCGGGCCAGCGCGTCATCCAGGAGATCCTGCTGGCGGCCGAGCGTGCTCGCCAGAACGGCGATCCGGACCAGTACGTGGGCGACCGGGTGATGGAAGGCCTCGCGATGGCCTGCCTCGCCCTGACGGTCTTCATCCAGGAACGGGTACGGCCCGCGACCTGACCGGGGCATCCGATCTGGCTGGACCTGCGCTCGCGTGGGTCCGGCTGGTGGGGCAGTCGAGCAAGCTCGACGCTACTTGGTCGGCTCCTGCAGGGAGGCTTCCAGCAGCGAGACGTAGGTGTCCAGGCGGGTTCGCTGGGCGATCAGGATCCACCCCACCAGGTACAGCATCACCATGGCGAAGATCAGGATGACGCCTGCCCAGCCGATGTCGAAGACCCCTGTCCAGTCGCCCCAGTGCCAGTTGCGGAACTGCAGGTACAGTGCGACCAGCAGCGGGAACGGGCCAAGGCGCTGCAGCCCCCCGTACATGAGGCCCATACGGTCGACCATGCGGGCTTGTCGGATGCTGACGTACCGGAGGCGCTGCTCGCGATCGGCGCGCGGATACGCTCGGAGTTCGGCAATGACGTCCCGCCACTGCAGAAACTCGCTGTCCATTTCCAATGCGTGGGAAAGCCTGGGCTGGAAGTACTGACGGTACTCCCGGCGCAGCGTCAGGAAGCCGCCGAGCAGGAAGCCGCCAATCTCGACAACGAGACAGGCAAGCGCCACGAGCAGCAACACACGCTCAGGTATCCAGCGGTCAAGAAAAAGGCCGCAGATGAGCCCCGCCGCCGCCGCGGCAATGCCGACGCGGAATGACCATTTCTCAGCCTGGCCCGCCTTGGCGTAGATCGATTGGCCCGACAGTTCCTGTATCCGGCTATGGAGCCCATGGAACGTCAGGGCATCATCGCGTGCCCGCTCTGGCTGCGGAGTGCCGCTGCTCATCTGCATATCCATTGCGTGTCTCGTCCTGTCCCGGAAGGCGTCTCTTACCAAGCCATCTTAGCGTTTACGGGCTGGCGTCCGGCCCGTGCCGGGTTGTAGCTTACGGGTAAGGAAGATCAACAGCTAAGGATGTTGCATGGATGCTGGCCGTATTGGAAAGCGTGGTTATACGCTGGCGGAGGCTGCCCCGGCAGAGGTTGAGCGACTGTGCGCATCGCTGCAGGCGTTCAATCAGCCCTTCTTGGGTGACGCTGCGGAGACTCACATCCGTTTGGTGGTGCGGGATCGCGACGGTTCCTTGCTGGGTGGAATTCTTGCCGAAGTGGCGTTGGGCTGGCTGGAGATTCAGGTGTTGTGGGTCGAACCCGGTGAGAGATCGAGCGGTGTGGGGGCTGCCCTGCTGACGGCGTGCGAACGCCGGGCGTGTGCGCTGGGCGCGCATGGTGCGCGGCTGGATACGTTTGATTGGCAGGCAGAGGGGTTCTACGCACGACACGGGTATGTGTGCTTTGGCCGGTTGCAGGATTACCCGCGTGGGCATGCGAGGGTTTTCATGAGCAAGCGGTTGTAGGCGAACGACAGTCGAGCAAGCTCGACCCTACTCAGTCGGAATCCCAGTAGCGATTGAAACGCCCTGTCTTCTGGTCGTAGAGGAAGAACGAAGTGCTGCTCCCCTCGCGAAAGTAGTTGAGTGCCTGTGTGCGGCTGCAGATCTTTCCACTGGCATCTGCAAGGTCGTTCACGGTGTTGTATTCGTGACAGCCTGGCGCGCGCACCACCAGCCCCATGTCGTCATAGGAGTCTTCCAGATCGTCATCGACAAGAATGTGGCACTTGGACGGCGTACTTGGATCCTTTCTGCCAAAGCAGACTCTCAGCCCTGAGTGGTGCCTGGCGCGATCAATGACCAGCGTTGCTTCGTCCTTCAAGCCATCGCCGTTCATGTCGAGGCTTACTTTGGCAAATGCGGTAGGCGACGCTCGTCGCCATTCGTCCTGCTTTTTGAGGGCTTCAATACTGACTGTCTCCCAATTGCGATGCCCGCCGGGCGCAATGCGCGTTCCCGTGCTCGGGACTCTCTCGGAGTCCTGCGGCTGCTGTGAGCAGGGCCGCCCCATGTACCACGCATATGCCCAAGCGGCGAAGCGCAGATGGTCGGCGTGGCTCTCCGCGCCATATGAGTACTGCAGGTGCAATCCATCCATCTGCATTTCTGCACGGTAGATACCCCTGCTCGGTGAGTCGTTCGACCATGCGGTGGCAAGCACCTCATGTCCGCAGGGCCCCATGAAGCGAAGCATGCTGAGCACCTGGGACCCGCTGGCGCGTTCCAATCGCTCGAACCCATCGCCTTCATCAGTGACGCGCTCATCGCCTCGAAGTGACAATGAAGAAGGCAGCGTGGCGCCGACGGCCACAAGCACGCGGAGGGTTGTCCATGGCGTCCCTGCCGCTCTGCCCGGTCCTTCCCTTACGCGGCCGTCGTCGCGGTTCAGGTAGACCACCACGGCGTTGCCGCCAGCCGGGTCAACGCCGGGCCGCAGCAGGTAGGGGCGGAGCATCACATGCACCGGGCGCTGGGGTGGCGGGTCCTGGCATGCGGCCAGGACCGCCAGAAGCGGAAGCAGGATGAAGCGCAGCATTTGCACGAATGGCCTCATTGATTGAGTGATGTGAGCAGGCGCCGCAGTTGCCAGCGAGGTCAGCGCTCGCGCATCGCCTCGCCCGCATGCTGGCGCAATGGACTCAGCAGGTAGTCGATGACTCGGCGTTTCCCGGTTTTGATCTCGGCGCTGAGGCTGATGCCGATGGTGGCTTCGACCTCAATCCGAATCCCAGTAGCGATTGAACCGCTCTGTCTTCTGATCGTAGAGATAGAACGAGGAGGCGCTGCCGACACGGAAATACTCAAGTGCCTGTGCGCGGCTGCAGATCCTTCCGCTGGCGTCAACAAGGTCATTCACGGTGTTATAGAGGTGGCAGCCTGGAGCGCGCACGTCCAGCCCCATGATGTCGTAGCCGTCTTCCAGATTGTCATCGACAAGAATGTGGCACTGGGACGGCGAGTTCGGATCCTTCCTGCCAAAGCAGACCCTCAGCCCTGAGTGGTGCCTGGCGCGGTCAACGACCAGCGCCGCCTCGTCCTTCAAGCCGTCGCCGTTCATGTCGAGGCTTACTTTGGCGAATGCGGTGGGCGACGTTCGTCGCCATTCGTCCTGCTTCTTGAGGTCTTCAATACTGACCGCTTTCCAGCCCGCCGATGGTTCGCCTGATCTTGCTGCCAGCGGCGCAGCAAGCGCCACTGCAATGGCGGCAACTGCGCTCAGGGGAGTAAATCGACTCATGGCTATCCGTGGCCTTCTTGAGGGATCTCACTCCTGCCAGCATATACATCATGGGGCAGGCCAATACCAGCTCTGGGAAGCACAGAGGTGCTTCCACTCCCGATGCCGCGCGATTAAGCCTGTACAAGCCTACGGGCTACTGCTTTTGCTTCTGACCGGTTCTGGCCTGCGAACCATCCTGCAGTTGATTCTGGTCTGCCGAGTCCGGCTCGCAGTCGCGCTTCTTCAAAGCCTTCTCGCTGACAGACCGCGCTGTCAGAGGGACGGCCGTGGCGTCCACATTTGAGACGACGCCTGATTCCTTTTCGATATCCTTTCTCTGCTGTTCGAAGACTTCTTTGACCCTCTCAGCCTGCAAATCGATCTCTTTCTTTGTCTGATCGTGATCACTTTTAGATTGCTTCTGCTGGGCATCGAGCGCTTCGTCGCTTACTGCATCGTCGAGCAGGATCACGAGCTGGTCTGACAGCTCATTGATCTGCTCTTCCTGGATCTCCAGCACTTCATCGAATTCGCTTTTCTGCTCAGGGCTCAGCTGTTCTCCGCAGGTATCGAGGAGATTCTTGATCTCCTGCGTCGTGCTGCGGAGGCCAGCAATCTTTGTTCTCATTGCTTCTGCGGCTTCACGCTTCTTCTTCGCCAGATCGCTCATCAGCCAACATCCTTCCTTGATGGGAGGCCTGTAGCGTAGCCGGATTCTGGCCTCGCTGGGCTGCTTCGCCGGGACGACGCTCGACCCTGAACCAAACCTCACGGCGTCACGGGCGGTAAGTCGCGTGTAAGTCGGCACCAACAAGACTTGCCGGGCCTTCCCCAGACCAGATCGCCCAATGTTCAGGACTACGCTTTTCGCAACACTGCTTCTGCCTGCCGTCGCGCAGGCCCAGAGTGCTTCGCCAACCGGCGATCTGCTGACCCGGCTTGATGATGACCGCTGGTCGATCGGCGTTGCCGTTGCGGCACGGCAGAGCCCGTATGCCGGCGAAGGGACGCGCGTGCGTCCCCTGCCCCTGGTCACCTATGAGGGGGATCGCATCTTCTGGCGTGGGGTCTCCGGCGGGGTTCATCTGTTCCGTGGTGACAGCGTGACCGTGGATGCCGTGGTCGCGGGGCGCTTCGATGGGTTCAAGATCAAGGATCTGGGTCGTCGGGAGCTGCTTGCCAATGGCATCGACGCGGCACGACTTGAGGATCGCGACGACGGTCTGGATGTCGGGCTGGCGGCCAGCGTGAGGGGCCGTGCGGGCGAGTTCAAGCTCAGTGCCCTGGCGGATGTGACCGATGCCAGTGGTGGCTATGAGATTGCCGCCGAGTATGCCCGCGCGTTCAAGTGGGGGCGCACCACCCTCATTCCTGGCGCTGGCGTCCGGTGGATGTCCGCAGATCTGGTGCGGTACTACTACGGCACGCTCGATGAGGAAGTGGCGCGCGGGGTTGCCCGCTACGCGCCGGGCTCGGCCGTCGTGTCGCAGGTCAGCATCGCCTTCTCGCACCCGCTGGGTGAAAAGTGGAAGCTGCTGGGCGGGCTGGATTACAGATTCCTGCCCAACAGGATTACCGACAGCCCGCTCAGCGAGCCTGACAGCGACGGTTCTGCGGGCCTGAGAATCGGTATCACGCGCAGCTTCTGAACCCGCCCTCAGCTACAGTTGGCCCCTATGCCTGCCCCCCGCCCCACTGCCCTGCCCAACCGGATCGTGCTGGTTGAAGACCATGCCCGCCTGGCCGGGCTGGTGGAGCGTGGGCTGGCTGCGGCCGGTATCGCGGTCGATACCTTTCCCAGCGTCGAGGCGGCGTGGCACGGGATCGCCCAGCAAGGGTATGCACTGGCGGTGATTGATCGCGGCCTGCCGGATGGCGATGGCCTGGCTCTGGTGCGGCGCATGCGGTCGGCCGGCAACCAGATGCCGTGCCTGATGCTGACGGCGCGGGACGCCTTGCACGACCGCGTGGATGGTTTGGACGCGGGGGCAGACGACTACCTGGTCAAGCCCTTCGCGATGGAAGAGTTGGCCGCGCGCGTGCGGGCGCTGATGCGTCGGCCGTTGGAGCTGCGCGAACCCGAGCTGGCGCTTCACGATCTTCAGGTGCTGGCCGCTGCGGGCGCCATGCGCTGTGGTGGCAGCGAAGTCAGCTTGGCTCCTGCTGAGCTGCAGATCATCATCTCCCTGGTGCACGCCGCCGGGGCGGTGGTGCGGCGCAGTGCCCTTGAAGGCGCGGCCTGGGGCGTGGGGTGTCCAGTAACGCCGAACGCCCTGGACGTCGCGCTTCATCGCCTGCGGCGAAAGCTGGCGGCGATTGATTCGACCCTTGCCCTGGTCAATGTCCGCAACCTGGGCTTTGCCCTGCGCCCCGCCGATGCTGCCGGCTAGCCTGCGCGCCAGGCTGCTGCTGGCCAACCTGCTGGCGCTGCTGGTCGCTGCAGCGGTGGCCGCTGGGGTGATGCTGCTGGTGCGCCACGCCTCCACCGAAGACCTGGTGCGCCAGGATCTGGTTGAGGAACTGGACGAGCTGCAGGCCGGGATGCACGTTGATGCCAGCGGGCGGGTGCGGCTTCACCTGCGGCCGGAAGTGGGCAACGTATATGACGCCATGCCCCGTGATGCGGCGTTCGCGATCATGGACGCCGGCGGGCGCGTGGTGCTCAGCAGCCGCGCCGGCCCGGCACTCGATGCACTGATGATGCTGCCCTCGCAACCGGGATACGCAACCGTGGTGGTTCCCAATGCGGGAGGCTCCATCCAGTTGCAGACCACCGAGAGGCCTCTGCAACTCGGGCAGGCAGCCTATACCGCGCGGATCGCGCGCAGCGACCGGCTGGTGGTCACGCTGAAGAATCATGCAGAGAAGCTGTACCTGCGCGCGGGTTCGGCGATGGTGGCGGTGGCACTGCTTACGTTCGCCGCAGTGATCTACCTGACGGTCACCCACATGCTCCGCCCCCTGAGCAGGGCTTCCCGTGTGGCTGCAGCAGTCGGGCCGCGCAATCTGGGGGCGCGCCTGCGGAGCGCGGGGCTGCCCTCCGAAGTGGTGCCGCTGATCGATGCCTTCAATGCCGCGCTGGAAAGGTTGCAGCACGGATACACGGTGCAGCAGCAGTTCCTGGCATCGGCCGCGCACGAGTTGAAGACGCCGTTGGCGCTGCTGCAGGCTGAGATCGAACTCAGCAACGCGCCCAACAAGGCGATGCTGCTGAGGGACACCGCGCAGATGGCGCGCCAGGTGCACCAGCTGCTGCATCTGGCCGAGGTCAGCGAGGGGCACAACTATACGTTTGCCCCCGTGCAGGTGGCCGCGGTCGTGCAGGACGCGGTGGACTACATGGCCCGCCTCTCTGCCCAGCATGGCGTTGCCATCGTGGTTGAAGTGCCCGATGACCAGATTCCGCCGGTGGAGGCCGACGCGTCAGCCGTGTTCGTGCTGGCGAAGAACCTGCTGGAGAACGCGATCCACCACTCGCCTCGCTGCAGCACGGTACGCGTCCACGTTCATCCGGGCGGATTCGATGTGTGCGATGAAGGGCCAGGTGTCACGGATGTGGACGCTCGCCTGCTGTTCGTGCGGTTCTGGCGCGGAGGGGGTGAGGATGGCGAGGGTGCGGGGCTGGGCCTGGCGATCTGCCAGGAGATCTGTCAGTCGCATCGCTGGCGCATCGCGCTGGCGCCGCGCCCACCGGGTACCGGTGCCTGTTTCACGGTTGACACACGCGTGGAAACGGATGGCGCGCGAGGTCAGAAGTAGAACCCGACATTCACGTTCAACCGGGAATGCCAACGCGCGGGTCCGCCATCATCGATACCGATGCCTTCGCCACCTGAAAACCACATGTCACGCCCGGCAATCCAGTCGACGTACGTGGTCATGACGCCCTTTTGCAGGCTGCAGCCGGTGACGTTCTGCCATGAGTTGCGGGTGCCGGCGCTGTGCCCCACCGGGCGCGTCATGCTGAGGTTGTTGTAGCAGGTCAGGTCATCCAGCCTGCCCTTCCGCGCAAACGAATAGGCGATGTTGGCACTCGGCACATCGGCCTGCGCCGCAATCTCGAACGGCGCCTGGAAAGCCGACATGGCGATGCGCTCACCGGGGACGTCGTAGCGATAGCGCGCCCACTGCAGCTGCGTCGTCCAGCCATCCCGCTTCCACTGTGCGTGCACTGCGGCGCCCTGGTGGCCATGATGGCGGCGCGTCTGCGTGTTCTGCACCTTGCCCGTGAAGGCCGATGCGCCCAGCAGCAGCTCGCCGCCTTCCCAGGCATGCGCGCGCTCTACCCGTGCATGCAGCCGCGGCCGCTCGCGGTATGGCAGCGCGTCGGTCTGCGCTACGTCGAACGAATAGCGATCGTAGCGGGCACCGGAGCCGTACTCGTCGCCGGAGAACCAGCCGACATGCCAGGTGGTGTCACCATCGGTGTGCACCAGCACCAGGCCGGGGTCGTAGTCATCCTCGATGCCCAGGTAATAGCCGGAGCCGAACCAGAAGCTCTGCGAGGCGGTAGGTAGAAGCCCGAATGGCACCTGCTGGATGCCGGCCTTCAGCTGGGTCTGGTCAGTGAACTGCCAGCCTGCATAGGCGTGATGCACGGCGTGGAAGCCGTCGTACCAGCGGTATTGCGCGGAAAAGGAGAAGGGTCCGGCCCCGGCATCCAGGTCTGCCTGCAGCAGTTCCAGCTGCAGGCGGCTGGTGGGCGCGTAGTCCAGCCAGCCGTAGTTGAATCGCACGGCGCCGCCGGGCTCGAAGTAAGGTGCTGCATTCCGGTCGCGCTCTGATGCGCTGGCCTGGAGCGTGATGCCTGCCAATACCGTGGCAACAACAAAGGAAATGGGTCTCACGAGGGCGCCGCACGCCTCCCTGTTCTGCGGGGAAAGCGCGCTAGTGTGCCCGTGCTGCGATGAAGGGGGCGTTCGCTGGGCGTGCCGAGACGGCGCGGCGGCACTCATTCAAGCGCGTTTGATGCCAGCGCCGGGCGTGGGGCGCTCAGAAGCGCGGCGGCTGCCATCGCGATGGCGATCATCACGCACGCCACCGCGAAGGCCGTGCTGACCTGCTGGGGCCCTGCCCCATCCGGTGCAAGCGCAAAGAACACGCCGCCCACCAGTGCGACCGAAAGCGCAGCACCCATCTGCATGGCTGCGGTGACCATGCCGGCGGCGAGCCCTGCCCAGTGCGGCGCCACCCGATCGACGTTGAGGCGTACCAGCGCGGGCAAGGCAATGCCCTGCCCGATGCCGAGCAACAGCAACGGGACAGCCAGTCCGCCGGGCTTGCCGGCTGCAGCGAGGCCAGCAGCTGAAAGGAGTGCAAGTGCTTCCAGGCCCATGCCGAACGCTGCAACGCGTGCGCCCAGCCAGCGCGACAGGTACAGCCCGCAGCTGGGGCCAAGCAGTTGGCCAACGCCCAACGGCAGGATGGCCAGCCCTGCGGCAAGTGCGTCGTGCTGCAGGCCTGCCTGCTGATACACGGCAAAGACCAGGAAGAAGGCGGCCAGGGCGTAGAAGCACACAGCGGCCAGAAGGCCGCGGGGCAGGCCCGACGAAAGCGTGAGCGCCGAGGGCGGCACCAAGGGTGACCGGCCCGAGTTCTCCAGATGCTTCTGGTAGCGCCAGAAGGCCGTGAGCAGCAATGGACTCGCCACCATCAGTGCCAGGCTCCACCAGGGCCAGCCGCGCTCGCGACCTTCAATGAGCGGCACCACCAGCGCAAGCGCACCCGCTGCCAGCAGTGCGGCACCCCGGTAGTCCATCGCCCTCGCCTGCGCTGCCCGCGTCTCACGAACCAGCAGCAAGGCAGCGGGAAGTGCAAGCGCAATGACGGGCAGGTTGATGAGGAAGACGCTGCGCCAGCCCAGGCCCATCACGTTCACCGAGACCAGCCACCCGCCCAGCAACTGCCCGCCCACGGCGGCGATGCCGAAGGTGGCGCCATACAGGCCCAACGCGCGACCTTTTTCGGCCGGCGGAAACAGCGCATGGATGGACGCCAGGGACTGCGGTGCCATGACGGCGGCAGACATGCCCTGCAGCAGCCTGCCGGCCACCAGCGTGCCGGCGGAACCCGCCAGCCCGCAGATGGCCGATGCCAGGCCAAACCCAAGCATGCCGCCGACAAAGGCGCGCCGCCGCCCATGGATGTCGCCCAGGCGCCCGCCGAGGATGAGCGTTACCGCGTAGGCCATGGCATAGACCGACACGACCAGCTGGGTGACGTCTGCCGATGCCTGCAGATCGCTGCGGATGGCGGGCAGCGCGACGTTCACGATGAAGAAATCCAGGGGTGGCAACAGCGTGCCGGTCAGCAGCACCGCCAGTGCCGGCCAGCGGCGCGCATCATGCCCGCCTGGGATCTGATGGTGATTCATCGGCCTCTCCTGGAGCATTCCTTCGGGGGGCAAGCGCGTCTCAGCGCATGCCGCCCGAGCCGAGCATGTTCTCGCCGGTCACCCAGCCTGCATCCGCAGAGACAAGGAAGGCCACGATCGAGGCGATGTCGGCCGCTTGGCCGATGCGGCCCAGCGGTGTCTGCTGCTCATTCCAGGCCTGGAAGTCCGAGCCCATGACGCCATTGGCGTGTGTGCCTTCGGTCTCGATCAGGCCGGGGTTGACCGAATTGACGCGGATGCCGCGTGGGCCCAGTTCACGGGACAGCACGCCGGTGATCGCGTCGATGGCGCCCTTGGTGCCGGTGTAGATGGCGCTCTCGGCTGGCAGCACGCGGGTGACCACCGAACCCACGTTGATGATGCTGCTGCCTGCGCCCAGCAACGGTACCGCCGCCCCGCTCACCAGCAGCGTGCCCAGGACGTTGAGGTCGAACTGTTGGCGATACAGTTCCTCGGTGGTGTCCTCGATTTTCGCAAACTGGTACATGCCGGCGTTGTTGACGACGATGTCCAGCCTGCCGAAGTGGTCGAGCGCCGCCGCGACCAGCGCATCCACGTCGGTCTTGCTGCGGACGTCGGCGCGTACCGCCACTGCCGTTCCGCCGTTGGCCTCGATCTCCGCGACAAGGGCCATGGCCGCATCTTCAGCGGAGGCGTAGTTGACCACGACGCGTGCGCCATCGCGGGCGAGGCGGCGGGCAATGCCTGCGCCGATGCCCTTTGAAGCGCCGGTGACCAGTGCGACTTTTCCATTCAGTGTGCCCATTGCGTGCAATTCCGGTTCTGGCTGCCCCGGTGTGGGGCGGGAAGTGCATGGTGGGCGTTGCAGGATTGTTTGGGCACTGACACTGCTGCATAGTTCACGTTCAATTTTGAACGGGTGGGCCTGGCCGTGGAATGGAGTGACATCCGCGTTTTTCTGGCGGTGGTCCGCGGCCGCTCCCTCGGGGAAGCCGCCCGCAGCCTTGGCCTGAGCCATCCCACGGTCGGGCGGCGGGTGAAGGCCTTGGAGGACGAGGCCGAGCAGCCGTTGTTCCGCAGAACGAAGGACGGCCTGGTCCTGACCGATGCCGGCGATGCAGTGTTGTCGCTGGCAGAATCGATGGAGGCATCCGCGCTCGCCATGGAACGGCGCCTGGCGGGCAGCCAGGATCGATTGGAAGGCATCCTGCGGATTTCCTCGGCGGACTGGTTTGCCGCCCACGTGCTGGCACCCAGCCTGGCCGAGCTCGGCCGGCAGCACCCAGGGGTGGTGCCGGAAATCATTGCCAGCTACCGCCTGCTCGATCTGTCCCGGCGCGAGGCGGATGTAGCGTTCCGCATCGTTCCCTTCAGCGAGCCGGAGATCGTGCAGCGCCGCCTGATGGCCATGCCGTATGGGCTGTATGGATCGGAGGCGACGGTACGCGCGGTAGCGGATGATCCGCGCTCGGCCAAGCTCATCCTGATGAACGCGGCGCAGGCCCACTTTCCCGACGTGACCTGGCTGATCGAGACCTTCCCGGAGTCGAAGCCGGCCTTCAGCAGCACCAGTCGCAGCGTCCAGGCGCAGATGTGCGCGCGCGGCGTGGGCGTTGCCGTCCTGCCGCGTCCATTGGGTGAGCAGGTGGACGGGCTGTATCGCATCGACGCATTCGGGCAACCGCCCGGGCGTGATGTCTGGGTGGGCTACCACCAGGATCTGCGCCATATGGATCGGCTGCGGGCATTGCTGGAGATCGCGGAACGGATGCTGCCGCACGCCAGTGCGATAGAGCAGCATTCTTCCAGGGCATCCTGACGCGTGCCGACGCCACGCCGCCATCACGGCGTGGCGCGCATAACACTGCCGGCCTCCCCTTCCGTGCCCTGGCAGCCGCGCTGTGATCGACCCCACCCCCGATGGCCCCGAGCGCCGGCGCGCCGAGCGTGGCCTGGATGGCCTGAATTTCTTCCTGGCAGACGTGCGTGATGGGCTGGGACCCTACCTGGCCATCTATCTGCTGTCGGTACACCACTGGCAGCCGGCCAGCATTGGTGCGGTCATGACGGTGTCGGCCATCATCGGGTTGCTGACCCAGACGCCCGCCGGCGCGCTGATGGACCGCATCCATGCCAAGCGGATGACCCTGGCCATCGCTGCCCTGCTGGTGACTGCCAGTTGCCTGTTGCTGCCGTGGACGCAGGGCTTTGCGGTGGTGGCCTCGACCCAGGCGTTGAGTGCCGTAGCGGCCTCGGTGATCGCCCCGGCCATTGCGGCCATTTCGCTGGGTGTCAGCGGGCCGCGCGCGTTCGCGCGTCGCATGGGGCGCAACGAGACCTTCAACCATGCCGGCAACGTGGTGGCGGCCCTGCTGGCCGGTGGCCTGGCCTACCTGTGGGGGCCGACGGTGGTGTTCTACCTGATGGCGGTGATGACATTGGCCAGCGTAGCCGCCGCGGGCGCGATCCCAGGGGCGGCCATCAATGATGCACAGGCGCGTGGCTTGGCTGCCCAGCCGCAGGGGGCAAACCCACCCTCCCCCGGGCGCCTGCTGTTGCGGGACCGCCGGTTGTTGCTGCTGGCCGCATGCAGCTGCCTGTTCCACCTTGCCAACGCGGCGATGTTGCCCCTGGTGGGGCAGAAGCTTTCGCTGAGCAGCCCTACCCTGGCGACCACGCTGACTGCCGGCTGCATTGTTGCCGCGCAGCTGGTGATGATCCCGGTGGCGTGGCTGGTGGGCGCCCGTGCTGATCGCTGGGGCCGGCGCCCGCTGCTGCTGGCGGGCTTTCTGATCCTGCCGGTGCGTGCCGCCCTCTACCCCCTGTCCGATGCCCCGGCGTGGCTGCTGGGCGTGCAGCTGCTGGATGGCGTCGGCGCGGGCATCTTTGGTGCGCTCATCCCCATCATGGTGAGCGACCTGAGTGAAGGAACCGGGCGTTTCAACGTCACCTTGGGCGCGGTCACCACGGTGTTCGGGGTGGGCGGCGCACTGAGCCCCGCTCTGGCGGGCTTCATCGTGCAGCGCGAAGGCTATGATGCCGCCTTCCTGGTGTTGGCGGTGATCGCCACGGCGGCATTGCTGCTGGCGTTGAAGGTGCCGGAGACACGGAGTGTGCCGGCAATCGAGCGCTCCCCGTAGGGAGCGCAGGCGAGCAAGCTCTCCGTTACCCGGCCAAGGTGAAGACTGAGCCTGAGTCAACGCGGATGTTGGCGCCATTGATGAAGCTGGCGCGCTCGGAGCACAGCAGCAGCACGGCGGCGGCAACCTCTTCCGGTCGCCCACGACGCTTGAGCACCATACCGGGGCGCTCTTCATCCAGGAAGGTGCGGATGGCCTCTTCGAACGACATGCCCTTTTCCTTGGCACGCTTGTGCATCATGGCGTCGGTCATGGGTGTATGGATGAAGGCCGGCGACACGGTGTTGATCATGATGTTGTCCTTGCCGTACTGCTTGGACAGGCCCTTGGCCAGGCTCAGCACGCCTGCCTTTGACGCGCAGTACGGGAGTTCGTCGGTATACGGCTGCACGGCATCTTCCGAAGCAAACAGCACGATGCGACCCCAGCCCTTGGCACGCATCGCAGGGATGGCCTGGCGGCACATGCGTACAGCGCCCATCAGGTTGATGTCCAGGGTGCGCAGCCAGCCCTCGTCGCCCACCTCAAGAAAATCGCCGGTGGCCCCGGTGACGCCGGCCGCGTTGACGTAGATATCCGGGTCGCCCAGCGCGCCGCGTACGGTGGCCCAGATGCGCTCGACGTCCTTGGCTTCGGTCACGTCACCGGCGACGGCCATCACCTCGCCCAGCGGCGTCAGCTCCTGCAGTGCCTCATCCAGCGTGCCGTCGGGCACGTCGGTGATGGCAACGCGCGCGCCGGCCTGCAGCAGTTCGCGTGCGGTCTGTTTGCCCATGCCAGAATCAGCGCCGCTGACCAGCGCGATGCGCCCTTCTATTCCTAGATCCATGATGTGTCCTTCTTGGGGGAGAGTGTGGTGCGGCGCGGTGGCAGCGTCTGCAGGAAGCGCTCGGCGGTGCGCAGGCCCAGCGCCATCTGGGTCAATGCCGGGTTGGCGGCCAGCGCGCTGGGGAAGGTGGAGTTGTCGCAGATGAAGAGATTGGGGATGTCGAAGCTGCGGCCGTCGCCATCCACGACCGCGGTTTCAGCCGAATCGCCCATGCGGCAGGTACCGAGGGTGTGGGCCGAGCGCGCGGCGGCGAAGATGCCGGTAGCACCTGCGGCCTGCCAGATGCCGGTGAGCTGGGCTTGGGCGTGCGCGTCCAGTGCCCTTTCGTTCGCGCCGTAGCTGAAATCGACCCGCGCGCGCCGCATGCCAAAGGCATCACGCTCGTCGCTGAGGGTCAGCTGGTTGCCGTCCTGTGGCAGGCACTCGCCGTTGATGCCGATGCCGGCCAGATGCCGGTAGGAAGAGAGCGCATCCACCAGTGGCTGGCCCCACAGGCCGGCGCCCCGGGCCAGTGTATTGGCCAGTGTGGCCGGCTGCACGCCCAGGCTCTGTACCAGGTAGCCCCCGGCGAACGAGGCGTCGTGCGGTCGCACGAAATCTTCTGTGATGAGCGAAGACGGGTAACCGCGGTTCATGCGCATGTCGGCGTCGAAGAACCCCCACACCTGGGTGGCCACGTGGGCCATGAAGTTGCGGCCGACCTGGCCACTGCTGTTGGCCAGCCCCAGGTTGAGCAGCAGGCGCGGTGTTTCCACGCCGCCGGCACACAGGAAGGCAGCGGAGCATTTCGCCCGGTACAGGCGATGCTCACGTTGATAGACCACTGCAGTGATGCGACCGTGGGCATCGCGCTCCAGATCCACCACCCGGCTCTGATCACGGATCGCGGCACCGTGTGCCACGGCCCACGGCAGCCAGGAGGTATCCATGGTGGCCTTTGCGCCATTGCTGCACCCCTGGTGGCATGCGCCGCAGTGGTTGCAGGGCTGGCGCAGACCCCAGTGCGGCTGCTGCCGGGCCTGGCTGACCAGCGCGGCGGGCGCATCGGTGGCGAGCACGCCCAGTGCATCACAGCCGCGCTGCATGGCCTGGGCGGAAGCGTTGCGCAGCACGGGTGGATAGCCGTATTGGCGGGAGGCGTCCCACGGATAGTGGGCAGGACCGGATACACCAATGAACGCCTCGACGCGCTGCACGTACGCCTGCAGCTCTGCCGCTGCGATGGGCCAATCGGCCCCCTGCCCTGTCAGCGAGCGCAGGCGCAGATCGCGCGGGTCCGGCCGTGGGCAGAATGCACCCCAATGGAGGGTGGAGCCACCCACCCCCTGGCCGGAATTGTTGGCCCCGAAGGCGGTGGGGGTCTGGCCGCCACTGAGCCGCTCTTCCATCCAGTAGATGTCGGTGGCCAGTTCGTCTGCGAGGTGGTCATCGGGCGTGAACGTTCGACCCGCTTCCAGCACCAGCACCGATACGCCGGCTTCGGCCAGACGGGCTGCCAGCGGCGCGCCGCCTGCACCGCTGCCGATGATGACGGCGTCGAACGACTGATCTGCGCTGTGATCTGGCACGGCGTGACTCAGCATGGCAGCTGCCACGCGTCGATCATGTCCGCCTCTGTGTGCTCGTAACCGGGGCTCCGCGCACCTTTGCCGCCGACAGCGAAACCGTCATAGCCGATGGCGGCCCAGGTCGAGGGAAGACTCGTCCAGGTTCTGGCAAACAGCGCTCTCGCATCCTCAAACCAGTGCGCCAGTTGAACGGGGTCCAGCATGGCGTTGTCTGTTGTGGGCGCGCTCTGCTGTTGCACCCGATCAAGCAGTGCGTGCTGTTCAGCCGGGGCAAGCGTGGCGAATCCGTTGGCGGCCGCATCCAGTTGATCCAAGGCCTGCGCCCACGCCTCGGCGTCGGCAGGCAGATCGGCAAAGCGCCAACCATCGCTTTCGTGGTTCACAAGCGAGTGAGCGACGCGCAACGCCAGATCGTTGGGGTCTGCGCCGGGTACGAGGCATGTCGCCAGGGCAGCCAGCAGTTTCAGGTGCCCTGCCGGCATTGCCGACGTCGGCAGCGGTAGCGGTCTCGCATGCCGCGCCAGCAGGCGGGCGCGCATGCGCGGTGCCACGCGTTCGGCGTTGAGCAGATGAATGAATGCCGGTGGCAGTGCGATTGCGGCCAGCGGGAGGGCCCACGCGGCGATGTGCTGGGCAAGCCATTCGGGCTGTTCCACCGGGATCAGGTGCGCGGCGGCCGGCGCGACCTCGACGGATCCATGCAGATAGTGCGGTGCGTTCAGTACGCGTTGTGCCGCTTCGCCCAGGTCACCGTCCTCGGCGCCGGCCAGTATCAGCGCGGGGATGTGCAGATGCGCGGCCTCTTCCTGGCGGTGCTCGCGGCTGCCCTGCTGCAGCCAGGCACGCCAGGCTACCGGGTCGGTGCGCAGCACATCGAGGATGGCGACTTCGCGGGTCGCACCCAGCAGGGGCCGATGTGTATTGGCGTCGATGAATGCTTCAGCATGGACGCGCGCGGGTGCGCCGTTGGCGAACCAGCCGAGCATCTTTTCGCGGCGTGCCTCGTCCATGGGCTCGGGGCACGGCGGAGATGCCGCGACCAGTACCACCCCTGCCAGGCCTGCCAGGCCCTGCGCGCCGTCGCGGGCGCGGGCTGCGAGCAGCGTGGCGATCTTGCCACCCATGCTATGGCCGACGGCAAGCCAGCACGCGGGAGCACGCGTAGTGACTTCCTGCTGAAACCAGTCCACGAGGGCATCGATGTCGGTCGCACCGTCTGCAATGGTGCCGCCGAATCCAGGAATATCCAGCGCGACACACTCGAACGCGTCGCCCAGGGCGCGCTGTACGGCACTCCATTCCCGATGGCTGGCGCCCAGGCTGTGCAGGAGGAAAAGAACGGGACGTTGCATGCTGACCTCGGGATGTAGCGGCGCGAGCATGGTCGTCGGCCTGTCCACGTGGCGTGCAAGCATGCGTCAACGCAGTGCAACGATCACGTGGCGTTGAGCACTGCCTCACTCTGCCTGCGCATGTGGCTCTCTAGGTTCAATCCACCCCACGTCTGGACATCCACCATGTGCACCCCCACCGCTGTTCCGGCAGCCTTGCATGCTCGCCGGAGGGTGCGTTGATGTCGACGTTGCCCGAAGCTGCTTCCCCCGATGCGTCTCCGGTGAGCGATGCCCCGGTGTCCATCGAGCGCAGGAAGGACGGTGCGCTGCCCATTGAACAATACTCGGCGCTGGGCGAAGGCCGCTCCGTTGCCTTGACCGGCTGCGATGGTTCCATCGATTGGTGGTGTGCACCCAACATGGACAGCCCGCCGTTGTTTGATCGGCTGCTGGACGGCAGCAATGGCGGCTACTTCAGCATCGCGCCTACCGAGCCCTGCACCGTCGAACGCCAATACCGGGCGGACAGCAACGTGCTGGAGACGGTCTTTACCACGGCATCCGGCCGTGCGTCGCTGACGGAATCGCTGAACAGCGGCAACGCGGGCCGCCTGCCCTGGTGCGAGCTGGCGCGGCGCATCGAGGGCCTGGAAGGCGAAGTGCGTTTTGCTGTGCACATCTGCCCCAGCACCCGTGCGCAGTCCGCCAGCCCCTACTGCTCGTCCATTGGCGAACACACGGTCTTCCATGTGCAGCGGTTGCTGGGCGTGGCCATCCATCATCCGGCATTGCAGCTGCGCTGGACCGATGAAGGTGCATGCGGTGAATGCACGGTTGGTGCCGGCGAGCGGGTGACCGTGGCGCTGGTGGTGGGTGAGGATGAGCCGCTGGTTGCGCCGTCGGTGGAAGAGGTGGATGGCCGCATCGACCTGACCGACCGTGAATGGAAAGCCTGGGCGCGCAATGTGTCCTACGACGGCTGGGATCGCGCGACGTTCGTGCGCAGTACGCTGGCGTTGAAGCTGCTGCTGTACTCGCCCTCGGGTGCCATCGCAGCGGCCGCCACCACGTCGCTGCCCGAGCGTATCGGCGGTGACAAGAATTTCGATTATCGCTACGCGTGGGTGCGCGACGCCGGGTACACCATCCAGGCCTTCCTGGCCGCCGGTCTGGAAGCGGAATCCAAAGCGGCGTTCACCTGGCTGCTGCGACAGCTGCGGCGCCATGGGCCGAAGGTGGTCTTCACCCTGGATGGCGAAAAGGTGAAGCCGGTGCAGGAACTGCCCATGCGCGGCTACCGCGATACGCAGCCGGTGGTGAAGGGCAACCTGGCCGGTGACCAGCACCAGCACGGCATCTACGGCGACATCTTCGAGACCGCGTTCTGTTTCGTGGCCGCCGGCAACATCCTCGACGGTGCCAGCGCGGAGCTGCTGTCCCGCATTGCTGACCTATGCGCGGACCACTGGCGTGCGAAGGACTCGGGCATCTGGGAGCTGCCGGAGCTGGAGCATTACACGATGTCCAAGATCAGCTGCTGGCAGGCGCTGGCGCGGGCGGTCGAGCTGGCCGACCAGGGCCAGCTGCCGACGACCTGCCGCGACCGTTGGCAGCGCGAACGCGACCGCATCAGTGACTGGATCGAGACACATTGCTGGTCCGACGCCCTGCAAGCCTTCGAGATGTACCCCGGCAGCGGCAAGCTGGACGCGTCCGTGGCGCTGGCGGTGCGCTTCCGCTTTGACGGTAGGGACCGCCTGCTGGCCACCCTGCGCGCCCTCGACCGTGAACTGGGCCAATCCGGCTTCCACTACCGCTATTCGGGCATGCCCGAAGAAGAGGGCTGCTTCATTGCCTGCTCGTACTGGATGGCCGAAGCCTATGCGCGGCTTGGCCTCGTCGAGGACGCCCGGGCGCGCGTGGATGCGCTGAACGGCGCACTGGGCCGCTGCCAGGGCGTGCTGAGCGAAATGGTGGACCCGGCCACGGGCGATTACCTCGGAAATATCCCGCAAGGCTTGAGTCACCTGGCGCAGGTGATGGCCATGGCCACGATTGCAGATACCCAGGGCTGCCCTTGAGCCGCCCACTCTCCCCCGCCCCACGATAAGGATCGACCATGAATGATCGTCTGAAAATGCAGGACCCGCGCAGCCAGTATCCGCAGCCGCCCTTCCCCGCCCAGCCGCAGCCTGTGCCGGGCAAGGCGGCAGCCATGGACCCGGTGCCGGACCACGGTGAAACCAGCTACCAGGGCTCGGGCAAGCTGAGCGGACGCCGTGCGCTGATCACGGGCGCCGACAGTGGTATCGGCCGCGCTGCGGCAATTGCCTATGCACGCGAGGGTGCCGATGTCGCCCTGTCCTACCTGCCCTCCGAAGCCTCAGATGCCGAAGAAGTGTTCGCGCTGATCGAGGCCGAAGGCCGCAAGGCACTGGCGCTGCCGGGTGACATCACCGACCCGGAATGGTGCAAGACCATGGTGGAGCGCACCGTGGAAGCCTTCGGCGGCCTGGACATCCTGGTAGTCAATGCGGCCCGCCAGCAATACCGCGAGAGCATTGCCGAGCTGAGCGCGGAAGACTTCGACAAGACGATGAAGACCAACCTGTATGCGATGCACTGGATCTGCCAGGCGGCGGTTCCGCATCTGCCGGCAGGCGCGTCTGTCATCACCACTGCGTCGGTGCAGGCGTATGACCCTTCGGCGATCCTCTTGGATTACGCCACCACCAAGGCGGGCATCGTTGCCTACACCAAGGCGTTGTCGGCACAGCTGGTCGAAAAGGGAATCCGCGCCAACGTGGTGGCGCCCGGCCCGTTCTGGACCGCGCTGCAGTCCTCCGGTGGCCAGCCGACCGAGGCGGTGACCAAGTTTGGGACACAGGTACCGATGAAGCGCCCGGGCCAGCCGGTGGAGATCGCGCCGATCTACGTGCTGCTGGCCAGCCAGGAAGGCAGCTATTTGACCGGTGAAGTGTTCGGCGTAACCGGCGGCGCAGGCATCGCCTGAGGGACAGCGTTGGCGCGGGCATGAGCCTGCGCCAACGTCCGACGCACTAGCATTCTGTAACTCGTCTGTGAAGCGCCAGACGCTTTTTCTGAATTGTTAATGATGAACGCGGTCACAAAATGCTGTTTGTGGCATCGTGTGCGCCTTCAAACGCTCCAGCGATTGGACGGAGCAGTTCCCCCGCTGCCAAAGGAAGTGCGTGTCGAACGATCAATTCAAGGGATTCCCCTCACCCGCTGTCAGAAGCCACCAGCAAGCCGGCGTGGGTGACAAACGGTCGGATATCTTCTTTAGCGCGGTGGAAACCACGCGGATGCCGATGATCATCACCGACCCGCACCAGCCCGATAACCCCATCATCTTCGCCAACCGGGCCTTCGTGGAAATGACCGGCTACGAGCGCGAGGAGTTGGTTGGCCGCAACTGCCGCTTCCTGCAGGGTCCGGACACCGACCCTGATGCGATTGCCGAGATCCGTGAGGCCATTGCCGAGACCCGCGAGGCGGCCACCGAGGTGCTGAACTACCGCAAGGACGGTTCGACCTTCTGGAACGCCCTTTTCGTGTCGCCGGTCTTCGACGATGACGGCACGTTGGTGTACTTCTTCGGTTCCCAGCTGGACGTGTCGCGGCGACGCGATGCGGAGGATTCGCTGCGCCAGGCGCAGAAGATGGAAGCGCTTGGCCAGCTGACCGGCGGCATCGCGCACGATTTCAACAACCTCCTGCAGGTGATGTCCGGCTACCTGGAAATGATCACCGGCACCTCCGAGCAGGAGCTTGGGCCGGACAGCTTTGTCAGGCGCGCGGCGACGCAGGCGCAGTCGGCGGCCAACAAGGCGGCGGTGCTGACCCAGCAGTTGCTGGCGTTCTCGCGGCGGCAGAAGCTGGAAGGCCGCACGGTCAACCTGAACTCCCTGGTGTCCTCCACGGTGGAACTGGCCGCCCAACGCGTGGGCGCCGAGGTGGAACTGGAGATGGATCTGGCGCCGGGCCTGTGGAACTGCAGGATAGACACCACCCAGGCCGAAGTCGCCATCCTCAACCTGGTCATCAATGCGCGTGACGCGTTGAAGGGACGTCCCGATCAGCGGGTGCTGCTCGCCACGCGCAACGTGGAGGTTTCCAAGGGTGCCGCCTCCGGTGACCTCGACCATCTGCCTTCCGGGCGCCTGGTCTGCATTTCAGTGCAGGACAACGGCAGTGGCATGTCGCCGGATATCGTGCGCCGGGTGATGGATCCGTTTTTCACCACCAAGGACGAAGGTGAAGGTACCGGGCTGGGACTGTCCATGGTGTATGGCTTCGTCAAGCAGTCCGGCGGCACCGTGCGCATCGCCTCCGAGCCAGGCGTGGGCACGACCGTCAGCCTGTATTTCCCTGCGACGACCGATGCGCTGACCAAGGATGTTGCGCCCTCCAACATGGCCATGGACCGCGGTGGCAGCGAGCGGATCCTGATTGTCGAGGACCGCGATGACGTCGCTGAACTGGCGCAGATGCTGCTGGAGGCCGGCGGCTACCAGACCCGCGTTGCCAACGATGGGGCATCGGCGCTGTCGCTGCTGGAACAGGGCGAGGTGTTCGATCTGCTGTTCACCGATCTGATCATGCCGGGCGGCATGAATGGCGTGCTTCTGGCGCGCGAAGCGAAGCGCCGGTTGCCGAGAATGAAGGTGCTGCTGACCACGGGCTACGCCGAAGCCGGACTCGAGCGCACCGATGCGGGCGGCTCGGAATACGAGGTGCTGAACAAGCCGTTCAACCGGCAGCAGCTGCTGCGCAAGGTGCGGCTGGTGCTGGAGGGGCCCACGGGCGTTGGCTGAGCGTTGCACTGCCCTGCGGCGGGCAACCTGGGCTGAATCCCGTCATGGCATTGCATTGCACGCGCGGCGCGCAGCTCCCACCTGATCTCTGCGCCCACGCATGGGCGCTCTCAGGAGAAATACATGCCGCACCATGAAAAAATCGCCTTGTCCGGCGTCGTTGAACACGTGTTTGCCCACCGCTTCACGCTGCTGGCAGATGGCCAGCCCTATCTGGCCGATCTGGGGCCCAAAGGTGCAGACGCCTTTTCCATCGAGCCGGGCCTTCCAGTCAGCCTGGAGGGTGAACGACGTCCGTCGGAGATCAAGGTGCTGAGCATTGCCCGCACTGGCGGCACGCGGGTGGAGATCGAGCACAAGAAGCCGCACCATGGGAAGGCGCATCATGCGGGGAAGCACGCAGACGCAGATCCAGCCGCAGCACTGGATGCCGTGAAGCAGGCAGGATGGACGCCTACCGGGGAGCCGAAGCGTCACCCCAAGCACTTCGAGTTACTGGCCCGGAAGAAGGGCGGCGAGTGGATGGAGCTGCACGTTGATTTCGCGGGGACCGTTTACAAGCAGAAGCCCGCAGCCACGCACAAGTGGGATATTGCGTAAGTAGATGAAGCCCCGCATGAGCGGGGCTTCTTTGTATTGCTCAGCCTGCAGCCGCTGCCCCGCACCGGAAAACAGTCAGGCTGCGTGGCGGGGCAAGGAACTGGCCAGCGCTCTGCACGGTCTGTTCGTCAGTGAGGCCCGCATCGGTGGTCAGCAGCATCGACCAGTCCAGCGCGGCGCCTTCGTCGTCCGGGAGCGCAAAATCGACGCCCTCGTGATAGGCGTTGATGACGACCAGCACGCTGGCGTCGCTCGCATGTTCACGCACACCCGATGCCTGTGCCCTGCCCTCCAGCAGCAGGCCGACCGAACGTGCGCTCGCGTCATTCCAGTCGACATCGGTCATTTCCCGGCCGGCCGGGTTGAGCCAGGTCAGGTCGCGCACGTCGGCCTGCTCGTTGTACTGGCCGTTGAGGAAGCGGCCGCGGGTCAGGATCGGATGGCTCTGGCGCAGCGCCAGAAGATCACGCACGAACTGGGCCAACCGGCCTTCGGTGGTATCGCGTCCCCAGTCGATCCAGGCCGTTTCGTTGTCCTGGCAATAGGTGTTGTTGTTGCCGCCCTGCGTCTGCGCCCGCTCGTCACCGGCCAGCATCATCGGCGTGCCCTGCGCAAGCAGCAGGGTGGCCAGCAGGTTGCGCATCTGCTGCTCGCGGAGCGCGTTGATGCCCGCATCGTCGGTCGGGCCCTCGGCACCATGGTTGCAGGACGAATCATTGTTGGAGCCGTCCCGGTTCTCTTCGCCATTGGCGTCGTTGTGCTTCTCGTTGTAGCTGACCAGGTCGTTGAGGGTGAAGCCGTCGTGCGCGGTGATGAAGTTGACCGATGCCCACGGGCGGCGGCCGCGTCGGTCGAACAGGTCCGCAGAGCCGGTCAATCGGGTGGCAAACTCAGCCAGCTTGCCTTCATCGCCTTTCCAGAAGCTGCGCGCGGTATCGCGGAACTTATCGTTCCACTCTGCCCAGCCCGGCGGGAAATGCCCGACCTGATAGCCGCCGGGGCCACAGTCCCAGGGCTCTGCAATCAGCTTGACCTGGCTGAGCACCGGATCCTGGCCAACCGCATCGAGGAAGCCACCTCGCTGATCGAAACCGGTCGGTTCCCGGCCCAGGATGGTGGCCAGATCGAAGCGGAAGCCATCCACGTGCATGTCATGTGCCCAGTACCGCAGGGAATCGCAGACGAAGCGGATGGCCTGCAGGTTGCTCAGATTGAAGGTGTTGCCGGTGCCGGTGTCGTTGATGTAGTAACGCTTGTCTTCGGCCAGGCGGTAGTAGCTGGCGTTGTCGATGCCCCTGAACGACAGCGTCGGCCCCAGTTCGTTGCCTTCGGCGGTGTGGTTGTAGACCACGTCCATGAAGACCTCGAGTCCTTTTGCGTGCATGGCCTTGACCATGTCGCGGAACTCGTCGCGGTGCCCGCTGGCCAGATAGCGGCGCTTGGGTGCAAAGAACGCCAGCGTGTTGTAGCCCCAGTAATTGCGCAGGCCCTTGTCCAGCAGATGGTTGTCATCCAGATAGGCATGGACTGGGAGCAGCTCCACCGCGGTGACGCCGAGGCCGCGGATATAGTCCAGCACGGCAGGCTGGCCAAGGCCGGCACAGGTTCCGCGCACGTCGTCGCTGACCTCGGGGTGGCGCTGGGTATAGCCACGCACGTGGGTCTCGTAGACGACGGTGCGGTTCCAGGGCGTGAGCAGGCGCTCATCCCCTTCCCAGTCATAGGTGTCCTCCACCACCACGGCCTTGGGCATGAACGGCGCGCTGTCACGTTCATCAAAACTGAGATCGCCATCGGGGTGGCCGATGGTGTAGCCGTAAAGTTCATCGGCCCAGGTCAAGTCACCATCGATTTCACGTGCGTAAGGGTCGAGCAGCAGCTTGTTGTGGTTGAAGCGGTGCCCTTCCGCTGGCGCATAGGGGCCATGCACCCGGTAGCCGTAGCGCTGACCGGGCTTCGCATCGGGCAGGTAGCCATGCCAGATCTCGTTGGTGTACTCGGGCAACTCGATGCGCTGCTCGTTGCCGTCCTCGTCGAACAGGCAGAGTTCAACCTTGGTGGCGTGTGCACTGAAGAGCGCGAAGTTCGTACCTTGCCCATCGAATGAGGCGCCCTGCGGGAACGGGCGGCCTTCGCGGATGCGGGACGGGGTGGCGTAGCGGGAGGATTTGACCTGGTCGCGCATGGGGGAGGCTCTGTATGCCGGCTGCGGGCTTGCAACCGGGGAGCGCAGAGCATCCCTTTCGTGCTGTAGAAGCCGCGTGGCGGCGGCATCACACAGAATTGCGGCGGCCGGAGCTTGGCAGGCTGTCAAAGACTCCTTGGCCGATCGCCTGGCGATTGCTGCAATGGGTGCAGCTCAATACGGCGCCGCCGGAAATCGCTGTCAGTCCGACCGGCTCGCGCGCGACGAAGTCGCTGTCGCAGGTGTGGCAGTGCGCGTGCACCTTGACGATGCTCGGCCCGTCCGGTCGAGCGACGTCCAGGCATTCAACCTGGTCCAGTCGAAAGCGGCCGGTTTCGCCGGCGGCACCGCAGCTGTGGTGTTCCTCTCGCTCGCACATATGGTTTCCAGCCGTGGCGTTTGGTGCAGCATCCTGCTTTGCCGGGGAACATGGCGTGCTGCGCCCCTGATCCCTGCGTGAAGACGGGTGAAAGTCGGGAAATCCACTGGGCGGAAATGGTCAAGCGGACCACGGCTGGAAGGAGTACCTTGTTTCCAACCCATGACCGGACCCCTCCATGCTGCGTGCTGTCGCCTACCGAAGTGTTGCCGTGCCGGGAATTGATGCGCTACGCCTCGAGCGCATCGTGGAGGGCGCCCAGCGCTTCAACCGGATGGCGGGCGTGACCGGTGCCATGCTGTTCGATGGGGCACGCTTCCTGCAGTACGTCGAGGGGCCAGCGGATGGGATCGAGGGGGCGATCGGGCGCATCCGCGCCAGTGCCGACCATGATCGGTTGCACATGCTGGGCGATGCCGTGATCGATGCGCGTCGATTTCCCGCGTGGGACATGAGCTGCCTCATGCAGCCCAATACCGTGCTGGACCGGTTGTTCGTCGCTCGCTGGGGAACCGTGGACCACTCGCTTGATGATTCCGGCACGCATGTCGGTGGGGTGGTTCTTCTGCGCCGCTTGCTGGAACGACCGGACGCCGCGTCGGCAGTGTGAGCCTCGGCTGGCTTCGGCCGCTCTGATTCACTTGGGCGCCGGAAACGTGACGTCCTCGCCGTACACGATGCCCACCAGCGTTGCCAGAACGTCGTTGATCGGGATGCGCTCGCCATTGGTGGAATAGGCAATGGCCGTTCCATCCTGCGGGTTGTAGATGACCCGCGAGTGCGAGCCCAGCACATCCCCGCCATGACCAAGGAAGCGGCGTTGGCCATAGGGAAACGCTGCCAGTCCCCTGCCCCAGCCTTCGCCCGTCGCTGGGATCATCTGCTGCAGGGACGCCCTGCGCAGGAGCCGCTGCTGGAACAGGCCGGTGATGAGCAGGTTCAGGTCGTGCGGCGTGCCGGCGATGTCGCCGACCCCGACGACATTGGCGTAGTCGATGTCCTTGATCGGGGTCCATTTCCCCGCATACGTGTAGGAGAGGAACGTGTCGGGCTGCGGAACCCCGGCTGAAACGAAGTTCCTGAGACCCAGCGGCGCCGCAATGTCCTGGGCCACCATCTCGGCGTAGCGGCGCCCGGATACCTTCTCCAGGATCATCCTCAACAGCAGGTAGGCCGAGTTGGAGTAAGTGGTGCCCTGCCCCGGCGCGAACGAGGCGCCCTGCTTCCTGATTTCATCCAGGATTGCCGGTTCGCTGACCTTGTCCACCACCCACACCGCGCCATCCTTGATGGCGAAGTTGCCCAGGCCGCTGGTGTGGCCAAGCAGGTTGCCGACCGTGATCGCCTGGGCGGACGGCATGTCCGGAAACCACGTGGACAGCGTGTCGTCCAGGCTGAGCCGCCCTTCCTCGATGAGTTTGAAGGCAAGGATGGCCGTGACCATCTTGGTGACGGAGGCGATCTGGTACTTGGTATCCGCGTTGCAGGTGACGCCGGCCAGCTGCTTCTGGCCGAAGCGGCGAGCGTAGACCTCCTCGCCATTCCTGAAGATGGACACGCTGCCGATGCCCGCGTTGCGGTCTTCCATCTGGCTGAGAAACGCGTCGAGCCGCGCTGCATGCACGCCCTGCGCTGCGGCGGGGGCGGCGCTGATCGCGCTGGAAAGCAGAAGCGCTGGAAGAAGCAACAGGGCGGCCAGTCGTTTCATGGTGTGACGGTATCTGAATGCGCAGGACGCCGACTGTACCGGTAAAAAGCACACAGGGCGCCCGTTGCATCGAGCCGATGAGCCGAATAGCTGGTACTATTCGGCTCATTCAATGAGCCGAATAGCCGTCTTTTGCGGCTCGGTGGAGGAATGGCACATGTCTGCACCTCGCTGGATCTGGCAATACCCCGGCTGGCCTGCCTTCACATGGGACACAACGGCAGTTGCGGAACTGCTGCGCGAATGCCAGCAGGTCCAAGGCCAGCTGCTCGGCATGGCTGGGGCTGCTACGGGCGAGCTTCAAGCCGAGGATGCTCTGGACACCTTGCTGTCCAATATCGTCACGTCATCGGCCATCGAGGGCGAACGCCTTGACGTCGGCTCTGTCCGCTCCTCCCTGGCGCGCAGGCTGGGTGTTGCCGATGCCGGTGAGCGGCGGATCAGTGCCCGCGCCGAAGGCCTGGCCGACCTGATGCTGGATGCAACGCGTCACGCAGAGGCGCCCCTGGACATGCCGCGGTTGCTGCAATGGCATCGATGGTTGTTCGCGGCCAACGATGATCTCCTGCCCCACCGTATCCGGGTGGGCGGGCTTCGCGGCCCTGAGCCGATGCAGGTGGTATCCGGCCGGATAGACCGCCCGACCGTGCATTTCGAGGCGCCGCCACGTGATGGACTGGAGGTCCAGCTCGATGCGTTTCTTGACTGGTTCCAGGCCAGCCGCAGTGATGCTGGCCTCGACCCCGTTCTACGCGCTGGCGTCGCCCACTTCTGGTTCATCACGCTGCACCCGTTTGACGATGGCAACGGCCGCCTGACGCGTGCCTTGACCGATCTGGCTCTGGCACAGGCACAGCCGCAGGCAATCCGCTTTCACGCCATGTCGGCGAGCATCCTCGCTGATCGTGCAGGTTATTACCGGGTCCTCGAGGGCAGCCAGAAGGATGGCCTCGACATTACGGCCTGGTTGCAGTGGTTCCTGTTTACGCTGCACGACAGTCTGGTGCAGGCCCTTCATCGGATCGATCGTGTACTGGGCAAGGCTCGCTTCTGGCAGCGCCATCGGCATCAGCCGCTGTCCAGCGAGCAGGTCAAGGTGCTCAACCGCATGCTCGACGGCGGCGAGCGAGGCTTCGAGCACGGCATCAGTGCGGCTCAATACCAATCAGCGGCCAAAGTTTCCAAGGCCACAGCTACCCGCCACTTGGCGGACCTGCTGGAAAAGGGCTGCATGCGTCGCCTGCCAGGTGGCGGCCGTAGCACCCGGTATGTGGTTGACATACCTGCGTCGGACATCGCGTTGCCTGAGCGCCTGGCCCGAGGCCGCCGATGATGCAGCGGCGGCAGGCGGTCGTTGGGTGGATGGGAGTGCGGTCTGGCTCGTTCATCAGAGCAATCGGTTTGAGCATCGCGTGCTTCTGGCAGACGTGTGTTGATGGTCTGCCGGCCAGCGGCCGGCACTACCGAGCATCGGCCGGAAAGAATGCCGACGCAGATCCGGCAGCGGGGCTTCACTTCACAAGCAGCTGCTCGGCCAGGCCGCGATAGATCGGCACCGGGCAGACCAGCCCGGACACCGCGCGGGCGATCAACACCGTCGCCAGGATGGGCAGCAGCAGGTCGCCGCTGTCGGTCAGCTCAAGCGAGATGACTGCCGATGTCAGCGGCGCCTGGGTCACGCCGGTGAGGTAGGCGCACATGCCCAGCAGCACGAAGGCGCGCGGGTCGACGGCGGGCATCAATGCGGCAAGGTTGTGGCCGATGCCAGCGCCCACGGCCAGTGCCGGCGAGAACAGGCCGCCGGGAATGCCCGCAATGTACGAGGCCAGGTTGGCGAGCAGTTTCATCAAGCCGAACTCGTGCCCCACCTCGGCGTGGCCCTGCACCAGGCTGCGTGCCTGCTCATAACCGGTGCCGTATGCCCCATCCCCGAATGCGGCGGCCAGGCCGACCACCACCAGGCCGCACCCTGCGGCGAGCAGCACCGGGTGCCGTTGCCGCAGCGTGCCCAACCAGCGCGGCCGGCCGGCAACACTGGCCAGCACCATGCGTGCGAATACCCCGCCCAGCAGGCCGGCGACCACCCCGCACATCAGGATGGCCAGCCAGGCCTGGCCGAGCGGCATGCGCGCGGTCACGTGGCCGAAGTAGGTGTAGTTGCCGAGCAGGCCCAGCGAGACTACGCCGCCCACGATGACCGCGGTCAACAGCGTGCCCGAGAACCGATGCTCGAAGCGCCCGCTCAACTCCTCAATGGCGAACACGATGCCGGCCAGGGGCGTGTTGAACGCCGCCGCGATACCGGCTGCACCGCCTGCCAGCAGGAAGTGCGACAGCTCTCTGGGATCCTTGAAGCCGAACCAGCGCCCGAACAGATACATCAGGCTGGCGCCGACGTGGACGGTAGGGCCCTCGCGGCCGACTGATGCGCCACCGAGCAGCGAGAGCGAAGTCAACAGGAGTTTGCCGGCAGAAACCCCGGGCGAGAGATTGACCTGGCGGAAGGCTTCATCGGGCTTTTCCAGCGCGGCGATGACCTGGGGAATGCCGCTGCCCCGGGTCGGGCGCAGGGCGCCGCTGGTCAGCCAGGCGAGCAAGGCGAAGATACCCGGCGTGAGCAGCAGCGCCCACCACGGCGAGTGGTTGATGGCGCGCTGGAACAGGCCGAACGCTGCGTCGCTGGCCTTGGCGAACAGGATGGCGACCAGCGCGACGGCCACTGCGCCGATCCACAGCGCGGCGCGGCGACGCCAGGCCTCGCTGCGCAGGTGGCCGGCCAGAGAGGCCTGGATGCGGCGGAACGGGTTCATGGGCAGCAGTATGGTCAGTCTGGCCGGCCTGCGAAAGCAGCCGCCGTGGCGGCCCACCTTGCGGCATGCGGCGGCTCGGCCCGGAAAAGCCGGTGCCGAAGTCGCCCAGCGCGCAGGTGTAGGGCCGAGCCAACGCTCGGCTGCTCTCCGCCACATGCAGCCGAGCACGGGCTCGGCTCTACCCGCTGATCAGTCGAGCAAGCTCGACGCTACCCGGGCGGCGAGCCACTGCTCCAGGGCGTCTTTCGGCATCGGCGGGGCGAACAGATAACCCTGGAAGTGATCACAGCCCAGGCCCACCAGCAGCTCCCACTGTGCCGTTGTTTCCACGCCCTCGGCCAGGGCGCTCATGCCCATCACCTGCGAAATCTCCAGGATCTTGCCGAGCAGGCGCTGCGCGTTCTCCTGGCTCACGGCTTCGACGACAAACTGCCGGTCGATCTTCAGTTTGCGCACCGGCAGCGTGCGCAGGGTTGCCAGCGAAGAGTAGCCGGTGCCGAAATCATCCAGCGCCCAGGTCAGGCCCAGGGACTCGAGCGCCTTCATCTTCTCGATCACGATGCCAGCATCGTGCGACAGCGCGGATTCGGTCAGTTCCAGTTCGATCAGCGCCGGATCGACCTCGGCCTGGGCGATGACTGCAGCCACCGAGGGCACGAACGCATCGTCGAGTACCTGCACCGGGCTGATGTTGACCGCCACGCGCAGGTGCCGTGCATGCGTTGTGCTGGACCATTGCTTGAGTGTTTCGCAGGCCTGCCGCAGTACTTCCAGGCCGATGTCCCGGATGGCGCCGCTCTCCTCCGCCTGCGCGATGAACGCACCGGGCGGCAGCAGATCGCCGGAGGGCCGCCGCCAGCGCGCCAGGGCTTCCACGCCGGTGACTACACCATTGCCGTGTACCTGCGGCTGGTAGTGCACTTCGATCTCACCATTGCGCACCGCACGGCCGAGCTCGCGCTCCAAGCGCAGGCGGTTGCCGATGTCCTTGCGGTAGATCGCAAAGATCGCGGCCAGCAGGATCATCGAGATGACCGTATTGGAACGGGCACCCCACACGCGCACTTCGATGGGTGGCGACGTGCCGGGCGCGAGGAAATCCAGCGCGCCGATGGCAAACGCCGCGAACGTGGCCAGGCAGACCAGCGGGAAGACCAGTGATCCGTAGCGTTCGCGCGCATCGAAGGTAAAGGCGGCACCTGCGGCCAGCGGCAGCAGGAACAGGTGCCCCGAACGCGGTACCCAGGCGATGGGCGCGTCGATGATGGCCACGCCCACTACTGACAGGAAAACGCCATGGGCAACGATCAGCAAGGACGTGCCATCGGCGCGGCGGCTGCGGACAACGGCCAGCACGCCGACCGCCATTACCCCGAGGAAAGGCGCGGCCAGCTCGGCACGGTCGACGTACAGGTAGCACGCTGTCCAGCCCAGGCCCAGCAGGATCGAGGAAATGCCTGCCAGTGACAGGATGGTGCCGATCTTCCTGCGGCGCGGTGCCTCCTGGAATTTCGGCAGGCCCTGCCATTTCCGTGCTGCTCTGTTGGGCATCTGCCGAAGCGTCCTCTTGGCGTCCGGGACGCGCGTGGTCGCGCCCCGGACGAAGGGTAGCAAAGCCCGCGCGCGGGCCAAATAGTGCCGTTTTTCTGGCGCGTGCCGGGTCTACGGCGCCTTTCCTTCGTCACGCCTTGTCAACGTCGTTGAACCATTCAAAAGACGGTTGCAATCGACCGCATCCAAGCGCCCTGCATCACTCGTAGAGATAGGCACAACGCGCTGGCAAGGCTCCCATGGGCGCGTTATCCGCAGGCATTCCTGCATTCATGAAGAGGCCAAAGGGCCTCGTCCAGCGAGGACACGAACATGCGTAGCCAGATCCAGCGTCTTGCCATTGCCGCGGGCATCGCGGTTGCTTGTGCCGCACCCGCAGCGTTTGCCGCCGACAACCCGATGGTGGGCGGCGTGCCGATGTATGCCAACAAGACCATCGTGGAAAACGCCTCGACGGCCAAGGACCTCAGCACCCTGGTGGCCGCGGTGAAGGCGGCCGGCCTGGTGGACACGTTGAGCGGCAAGGGCCCGTTCACGGTATTCGCGCCCACCAACCAGGCCTTCGAGAAGCTGCCCGCCGGTACGGTGGACACCCTGCTGAAGCCTGAAAACAAGGCCAAGCTGAGCAAGCTGCTGACCTACCACGTGGTGTCAGGCACCTACACCTCCACCCAGCTGACGGCGGCCGCGCGCAGCCATGGAGGCACCAGTACCCTGAAAACCGTGCAGGGTGAGCCGCTGACGGTGAAGCTGCAGGACGGCAAGGTCTGGGTGATCGATGCCAAGGGCGGCAAGGCGTCGGTGACGACTGCCGATGTGATGCAGTCCAACGGCGTGGTGCATGTGGTGGACAGTGTGCTGATGCCGAAGTAACGGCTGCTGGCGGAACCCGTGGTCAGCCATGGGTTCCGCGCTGCTGCGCGCGCTCAGTGCACCTGCGGCTGGCGGCGCGCATCCAGCGCTTCCTTGATGCGTGCAATATCGCGGCCGCCCGCGTCGGCCAGCCGCCGCACCTGCTGTCGCTCGAGGGGCGGCAGCGGCGGCGGTGGTGGCGCTGCCTGGGGAGGCGGTGTTGCATTGACCAGCCGTGCCACGGCATCGCGCAGCCGCAGTTCCGGGTAGAGACGTGCTGCGCACCAGCGCTCGGCAAAGCGTTTGCCCTGGCGGATGCTGGCAGCACGCACATCCTTGGTCTGCCACATCTTCTGCCCCTTCATCCAGAGACGAACGCCCGGCCGCCCGTCCGGGGCGACCGCGGCGATTTCGCGTGCGTTCCACCACAGCGCCCAGCGCTCACCGGTCTGCACCCAGCCGGAGACGATGCGTGCGCGATTGACGTCTTGATGTGCGGAGGGCGTAAGCATGGCCCAGAGGATACGGAGGGCGGTCTCACGGCCTGCGACGTCAGCGGGAGAACGCAAAGGCCCCGGCACATGCCAGGGCCCCCGTCGCTCACTTTTCCTGCAGGAAGGTCAGCAGGTCCTGGTTGACCTTGTCCTTGTGGGTGTCGGTCAGGCCGTGCGGTGCGCCCGGGTACACGATCAGCTTTGCGCCCTTGATGAGCTTGGCCGACTGGCGGCCGGAGATGTCGATCGGCACGATCTGGTCGTCATCACCGTGGATGACCAGGGTCGGCACGTCGAACTTCTTCAGGTCCGCGCGGAAATCGGTGGCCGAGAACGCGGCGATCGAATCGTAGGTGTTCTTGTGCCCACCCTGCATGCCCTGCGCCCACCAGGCGTCGATCAGGCCCTGCGAGACCTTTGCGCCCGGGCGGTTGAAGCCGTAGAACGGGCCGGACGGAATGTCCTTGTACAGCTGCGCGCGGTTGTCCATCTGCGCCTTGCGGATGCCATCGAACACTTCGATCGGCAGGCCGTTGGGGTTGTCGGCGGTCTTCAGCATGAAGGGCGGCACCGAGCTGATCAGCACGGCCTTCTTGACCCGGCCGGTGCCATGGCGGCCGATGTAGCGCGCCACTTCACCGCCACCGGTGGAGAAGCCGACCAGGGTCACGTCATGCAGGTCCAGGGTGTTGATGACCGTGGCCAGGTCATCGGCGTAGTGGTCCATGTCGTTGCCATCCCAGGGCTGGCTGGAACGGCCGTGGCCACGACGGTCGTGCGCGATCACCCGGTAGCCGTGGTTGGCCAGGAAGATCATCTGCGATTCCCAGCTGTCCGAGTTCAGCGGCCAGCCGTGGCTGAAGGTGACGACCGGGCCGTCCTTCGGGCCCCAATCCTTGTAGTACAGCTGCACGCCATCGGCGGTGGTGATGTAGCTGGCGGTGCG
>PJTS01000190.1_pt1 | contig 57439 bp, 46 predicted proteins | sample 1512251 | NCBI WGS metagenome assembly PJTS01 (sample SAMN08177686, study PRJNA422409) | Soil metagenome, whole genome shotgun sequencing project. | isolation source: Soil (2) enriched on wood chips: alkali lignin treatment | place: USA: Madison | collected 2015-01-15 | reverse complement strand
TCAATCATTAATACTTTTTTTGCGATATAGATCGAATCTTCATCACCCGTGTGCTTCATAGGTTCATCGGATAGTTTGATGACTGGGGTCCATTGATCATCTTCGGGAAGAGCATCGGTCATTTTGATGACAATATTCATGGGTCTAAGTCCTACATCGTTTGTAAAGTTGGTCCCCACACCAAATGAGTGTAATATTTTGCCTTCGCAGTAACTTGCAATTCTTTCGACCTTGTCGTAATCCAGGCCATCGGAAAATATAATTGTCTTTGACAAAGGATCGATACCGTTTTTCTTGTAGTGTGCAATAACCTTGTCTGTAAACTCTAGCGGGTCACCACTGTCGTGACGTACTCCGTCAAATAATTTGGTAAGCTTTTTATCGAATTGCTGAAAGAAAACTTCCGTTGTATAGGTGTCAGACAGCGCAATTCCAAGATCACCGCGATAAACATCTGACCAGTGTTCCAATCCTAAGAGGTTGGCCATTTTGTAGCCATATTTTGCCGCATGAAACATAAACCATTCGTGTGCATGGGTACCAATTGGTTTGGTTTCATATTTCATAGCCAGGTGAACATTACTGGTTCCGATAAAGGTTTTTTCGCCGTATTGTTTTAATGTACGGACAACCAAGTCGTGGACTTCATAGGAATGTCTTCTACGGGTGCCAAAATCGGCAATCGTGATATGTAGTTTTTTATATTTTTCGATTTTATCTTTGGCTGTTGCAATCACCTCTTCATCTGATGCGCGAACCAAATTCTGAGATTCATAGAAAAGCTCACAGATCAGTGACATGAGCGGTACCTCCCAAAGAATCGTTCGATACCAATACCCTTCGATAACAACTTCGAGATCGGGACCATCCTGCGTGATTTTTATTTCATCGGGATCGTAACGGTAACCTTGTAAAAAATCAAAATAGGTCGGATCAATGTAGGGACAAGTCCGCGCAAAAAAAACTTTCTCGGCTTTGGTAAGCCGTAGGTCTGCCATTTCGTTTACAGCCTCCTTTAAAAGAATGTCAAATCCTTCCGGAAACTTATGATGTCCCCGATTGATAAAGTGGTAGCGTGCTTTTGCCTTTGGAAATAGCTTGACTACCGCATTCTGCATCGTGAATTTGTAAAAGTCGTTATCTAATATAGAGGTGAATGAAGCCATCTTTATTAATCTGATTTTTGTTTGAAGCTGTAAATTTACTAATTAACATGAAAATGTGCGGATTGTTCATCATAAATAAAACAAGAGTCTATACGAGTCGATGCAAAAAAAAATAGGTCAGTGATGTGCTGACCCATTTTTTTACTTTATAAATTTGATCTGTTATCGTGTTCTTGAACTACCTCCTGAACGAGTTGATCCTTCAGATGATCTGGTTCTTGGAGCTGAAGAACTTCCTGAATTTGAGGAATTCGATCTTTCAACTGTAGGAGCTGAGGACCGTGTTCTGGTATTCTCATTGCTTCTATTTTGCACCGGTTGGCTGGGTTGCGCTGCAGGTTGACTGGAGCGCGATCTGCTGTTGCCAGTGTCATAACTTCTATTTTGCACCGGTTGACTAGGTTGTGATACAGGTTGACTAGCGCGTGTTCTAGTATTACCAGCATCATAATTTCCATTTCGTTGTGGCATTGTTGTTGGCTGCCCACTACGGGATGAACCTGCGTCACCTGTATTGCTGGTGCCTGTTCTTACTCGTGTATTATAGTCCGAATTTCGGCTATTGACAACACCGCCGTTGTCAACAGCATTTCCTTGTCTGGTTCTACTGGTAGAAGTAGGGTTATTCGTATTTGATGGATTCGACTCTCTGCCGGATCGGGTTCTAAAATCGTAATTGTCTGAAGTAGGTGTTGTACCTACATTATTTCTGTTGTTCGAACTATTGTCTCTTGTACGTCCATTAGTATTACTGGAGCTACGTGTAGATCCGCTATTATTATTCGCATCATTGCGTGATCTTACCGAAGCATTACCGCTATTGTCAATATACAACTCACGATTTCCAGATCTGGTATTGATGTTATCCCGGTTGGAAATGACACGATTGTTGCGGTCTGAAATTTCACTATTATTGCTACGTGTTCGAGTTGAAGCGTCCACAACATTGGTCGGACGTGCAGATGAACGTGTGTTGCGGTCTACACTTGGACGATACATATTGATTTCGCTTGATCTTGTACGGCTATTGCTACTGCGCACCGATCCTGGTCGATCTACATTGTTAATACGGTTTACGTTGACAGTTCTGCCTGTATAACGCTCGATGTCAGATTTACGCGGGCCGCCCACATAATAGTTATTATTGATGATCGTTGTATTGTTGATCACCGTGGTTCTATTATAAATGCTGTTATAATTTCGACGGTTCACATAATATCTATCCATGTTTCGGTTCATAAAATGATTGACCGAAACAAAGGTCCAGAAGTTCATTGGGATATTGACCGAGACATTGATATTCATGCCCGGACCTAATGGAGCCCAACCATAATAATCATTGCTTTGGCGCCAGTTTACCCACGCCGGTCCCCATTCGTAATCGGGAACCCATCCCCACCCATAACGATCGTTGTAGTTCCATCGGCCATAGTGGAAAGGAGCCCAGCCCCAATCGTAATTGGAGACCCATGTATTACCATAATCTGTCATGGACCAATAACCATTGGTTGCATAAGGCTGGAAGTCTGGCCCGGCATCAGGAATCCACACATATCCATAATTTGGATCATTCACCCATTGTCCGTATGGTGAAAGTTCATCATAGAACGTCTGAAATGAAATACCAGAATTATTGTAGTTATTATAACCTGTATATCCTCCTCTTTGAGCCATCGTAGTTGTGCAACTTGTAAAGGAAGCAACACCGATCAATCCCAGTACCCAATATTTTATGTTTCCTAAATTTTTCATCTTCGTAATATTTTAAGTAAGACAAAACTCTATGCTATTGTCTTTGTTATTATGACAGCATAACGTATTAAATGGTTTAATTGGTACACTATAAATCTGATTTTTTTTATATAAAAGTCAAATTGATGATCTTTTTACATAAACGACAATTTTAGATACATATTTTTTATTTACCTTTACCGCTCGAATTGTTACGTGTTTGTTGAGCATATGAGGTGTTTTATGACACATTAATTTGACATAGACATATTTTTAAATGGCTAAAAAACTTCAGACTTTTTTTCTAGAATTCGCAAACATTCATCGTTTCTTATTACGGTTTTGGCGCGAATTAGTAACTCCACCATATGAATTCAAAGAAATTATACGCCAATGCTATGAGATAGGCTATAAATCTTTGCCTTTGATCAGCTTAACCGGATTTATCGTTGGTTTTGTTTTTACGAAACAATCTCGTCCTTCGTTGGAAGAATTTGGTGCAACCTCCATGTTGCCATCGTTAATTTCAATTGCGATTGTTCGTGCCTTAGCGCCCTTGGTAACTGCTTTGATTGCATCGGGTAAAGTGGGGTCGCAGATTGGGGCTGAATTAAGTTCGATGAATGTGACTGAGCAGATAGATGCAATGGAGGTGTCAGGTACTAATCCTTATAAATATTTGATTGTAAGTAGAATTTTAGCTACAACTATTGGTATTCCTGTGTTATGTTTTTATGTGGCGGGTATTGGCCTTTTAGGTGGTTACCTGAGTATGATGAGTAAAGATGACTTGAGTTTTTTGAGCTTTTTTACGCAGGTATTTGAAACAATTGCCTTCAAGGATTTAGGTGCTATGGTATTACGTGCTGTAATATTTGGCTTTACTATTGGGGCTGTAAGTTGCTATTGTGGTTATTTTTCCTCTAAAGGTACAGAAGGAGTAGGTAAGGCAGCCAATGCGGCTGTGGTTGCTTCGATGTTTCTTGTCTTTATTGAGGAGATCATTATTGTTCAGATTTTGTCGTTCTTTGGATAGTGGTATATGGAAAAGGCTAAAGTAAATATAGATCATTCTCAATCAGTCATTGAAATCAGAAATGTGAGTAAATCTTTTGGGGATAACCATGTACTCAAGGAGGTTAACCTAGATTTATATAAAGAGGAAAATCTTGTTGTGTTAGGACGTTCGGGTACAGGTAAATCAGTTTTGATCAAGTTGATTTCGGGATTATTAAAACCTGATGAAGGAACAATTGATGTATTGGGTGAATCTGTCACGTCATTAAATGACCGTGAGTTGCGTGAATTACGATTAAAAATTGGTTTTTCTTTCCAGAATAGTGCACTCTATGATAGTATGACGGTTCGTGAAAATTTGGAGTTTCCATTGGTGAGAAATAAACGAAATCTCACACGATCTGAGATTAATCATGCTGTGGAGGAAGTATTGGATGGTGTAGGTTTATCTCAGGCCATCAACCAAATGCCATCTGAATTGTCTGGAGGTCAACGTAAGCGGATTGGTATCGCGCGTACCCTTATCCTTCGACCGGAGATCATGATGTATGATGAGCCTACAGCAGGTCTCGATCCGATCACTTGTTTGGATATCAATGGATTGATCAATGAGGTTCAGGAGCGGTATAAGACATCATCAATTATTATTACACATGATTTGGCCTGCGCGAAGGAAGTAGGTGATCGTATTGTAATGCTATTGGATGGTAAGTTTGAAAGACAGGGGTCTTTTGAAGAAATTTTTGATACAGATGACGCACGTGTTAAAGCGTTTTATAATTATAATTTTATTCTATAATATACATGAGTAAGGCAGAAAATAAAAGAGCAATCATTGTTGGTATTTTTGTTTTTTTAGGCGTATTGATTCTTTTGGCCGGGATTTTTATTTTGGGCAGTCAACAAAAGAAATTTACAAGAAACATCGAGATCGCGACTTCATTTCCTGATGTTGCAGGATTGAAAGTAGGAAGTAATGTTTGGTTTTCTGGGGTTAAGGTGGGGATCATTAAAAATATCCACTTTAAAAGTGTACAGGATGTCGAAGTTGTTTTAACTATTGAAGAGAAATCTGCGGAATATATTCGCAAAGATGCTGTCACAAAATTGGGCTCCGATGGATTGATTGGTAATAAAATTGTCGTTATTACTGGGGGGTCTCAAAATGCACCTACTGTGGAAACTGGTGATTTTTTAAGATCAGCGAAAACTGCAGACATGGAGGCCATGATGGAAACATTGCAAGTAAATAACGAAAACTTGGCTAAGATTACAACTGACTTTGTCGAGATATCACGTGGTTTGGCAGATGGTAAAGGCATGGTTGGGGCAATGTTGACCGATACTGCGATGGTGAATACGTTACGTGCGAGTTTACTTTCCATTAGTGCTGCAATGAATAATGCCAATAAAGCTTCTGCAAATTTGGTTACATTAACAAATTCGTTGAACAGCAATAAAGGGTTGATCCACGATCTGACTACCGATACGGCTATCTTTTCAAATTTGCGTCAGTCTGCAGCGCAGTTGCAGGGGGTATCACAGACTGCAAATGCATTGATCAATAACTTGAATAATGCCTCTAGTCGATTGAACGATAAAGACAATGCGGTTGGTGTCTTATTGAATGATCCCGCTTCAGCAAATCAAATTAAGTCAGCCATTAATAATTTGAATTCTAGTACTGAAAAGTTGGATGAAAATATGGAAGCTTTGCAACATAATTTCTTGTTACGAGGATTCTTTAAGAAAAAAATGAAAGAAAACGCTAAAAAAGCAGAAGCACTAAAGGCTGATAGTGTACAATAAGTTTTAGTAAGAAGATATGAAAAGGCTTTACGCTTGCGTAGGGCCTTTTTTTCGGTATTTCAATCCAATTATTTTAGATAATAACAGAGGTTTGTGTAACCTTTTAGTATAGAAGAAATGAATAAATCTGAAATTACAGATAAAGAGGTGATCTTTGAAGATAATCATCTGATAGCGATTAATAAAAAATCAGGCGATATTGTGCAGGTTGACGAAACTGGGGATCTTTCATTGGAGGATATGGTGAAGATCTATCTGAAAAAGAAATATGACAAGCCCAATGATGCTTATGTTGGTGTCATCCATCGTTTGGATAGGCCTGTCAGTGGCATGATTCTTTTCGCGAAGACAAGTAAAGCCCTCGAACGTATGAATAAGTTCTTTCAAGACCGGATGGTGAAAAAAACTTATTTTGCAATCGTACGGCAACGTCCACATAATGCCGAAGGTAAATTGATCAACTGGTTAATTCGAAATAGACAGACAAGAGTAACGAAAGCATTTCCGCGTGAAGTGAAAGGCGGTACCTACGCTGAATTGGACTATGCAATAGTGGGTGAATTAAATGGATTCTATCTATTGCGGGTCGAACCCCTAACAGGTCGTACACATCAGATACGAGCACAGTTGGCAGCAATGGGTTGTCCTATTGTTGGCGATAACAAATACGGGTATCCAAGAGGAAGTTCAATGGGAAGTATCTGTTTGCACTCACGGTCGTTAGCGTTTACACATCCCATAAAAAAAGAAAAGATGGAATTGGTAGCCTCATTGCCGCAAGATGGTTTTTGGGACAAATTTGAAGTATTGGTGGGCTAATCGCTAAATTTTCAGTAACTTTGGACTATGAAATGGTTTAAATATCTACTCGTAATATTTACCCTAAGCTGCTCGACAGTATCTATTTCTCAAGCACAATGTGCGATGTGTACATTGACTGCTGAGAATTCCACCAAAGATGGTAATATGCAAGGACGAGGGTTGAATGATGGAATCTTATTTTTATTGGTGATTCCCTATTTGGCAGCAGCAGGACTGGGGTATCTGTGGTATAAGAAATACCGAAAAAAGAATCCTCCAACCAAGAAATTTATTAACGAGATAAAGTAGACTCTGATGCCGACATCCAAATTTCACGCAATGATACATTCCAAATGTCCTAGATGTCATGTTGGAAAAGTCTTTGAAGGAAAGGTCTATAGCCTGCGGAAGCAGCAGATGAATGACGTTTGCCCGCATTGCGGTGTTAAATATGAGGTTGAGCCGGGCTATTTTTATGCGGCGATGTATGTCAGTTATGCTCTTTCTGTTGCTGAGATTGTATCTGTGTCTGTCGCTATTGCAATTTTGACCGGAAGTGAGTCTCCTTGGCTCTATTTGGTTGGCTTGGCGGTTACTATTTTCGTTTTTGCTCCCTTTAATTTCAGGTACGCGAGATTGATCCTATTACATTTCTTAACACCTAAAATAAGTTATGATCCACGCTATGAATTAGCTTTGGAAATTGGTGAAAAGGATCATGAATCCAAGAAAAATAAGATGAATTAAGAATTTTAGTTTGTATACATACTTAAAAAAATAAAGAGCTCTAGAGCTCTTTATTTTTTTAAGTATTTCATTGTACTGTCGAAAAGGAAAACTTTGTCCTTGTACAGCTCCGAAATAAATTGTTGTAATGGTATCAAATGTACCTGTTGGAAGTCTGCAATATGTTCTTCAGAAGGTAAAACTACTTGGATGCAATAAGTCATTCCTTCATGGGGCGACTGGAGCATTTCGAGGAAATGCACTTGGAATTTTTGGGATTGCACGATATTATCCTGAATCCAAGAAACGATGTCATTGTGGATCGTTTCTTCTGCTATAACAGAGACATTGTATAAAAACATAAACAAAAATACGGTTTTATACGCTATTTTTGAATATTACGTTTAATTACTATATCTTGTAAAAATAAGGTTGCATTGACTGCAATTTGGTATTTAATTACAATATTTGAGTTAATTGATAAGGACGCATTTGGGATTATGAGGTTGCAATTTTGGACTGTTTTATTTTTTTGTGCATTGACTATGTTGGGATGCCAACAACATAAGGTTGATCCTATACCCATCAATCAATTCTTTTCCACACCTGAAAAATCAAATTTTAAGATTTCCCCTAATGGTCGGTTTATTGCCTATATCGGCATGGACAATCATTGCAAAAATATCTATTTGATTGATTTGAAGCATCAGGATAGCTCCAAGCAATTAACCTATCAGAATGATATCAATGTAAAATCTTTTGCCTGGAATAACGATTCTAAGATTTCTTTTTTGACAGAACAATCTTCCCAAGACAGTTTGCGTTTGTATGCTGTGGATATTAACACTGAAAAAATCTGGGCATTAATTAAGCCAGTTCGTGCGCGGTTTAGATGGATTCATTCGACGGTGTCTGGTGGAGAGGGTTTTGTTGCGGGGATTAATGATCGTGATTCCTCTTTTTTTGATCTATATCGTATTTATTTGGATGGTCGACCACGTGAATTGATCTTACAAAATCCGGGCAATATGAGCTCCTGGATTGCTTCCAATGATGGACAGATACGTTTGGCTATTGCAAACGATTCCGTACAACAATCTGTTCTTTTCCGTCCTTCTGAGAAAGAACCTTTCAAGGAGATCATACGTTGTGATGTAGAAAGCAGTTTCACTCCGCTGGGATATAAAGACAGTTCAAATAGTATTATCTATGCACTATCGAATATAAACCGTGATAAATTGGCCTTGGTGAGCTATGATCTAGTCAATGAAAGGGAACTGGGCGAGCTTTTTAGCCATAAAGAGGTTGACATGAGTCCAGGAGGTTATTTTCCGGAGCTAAATCGCTTGCTGTTTGTGAATTATACAACCTCAAGGCAAAGCAGACATTTTTTCGATGAGCAGACAAAGCGGAAATATGATGAATTGTCTAAGCAGATTGATGGTTTTGAATTCCAAGTTCTTAATACCGATGCTTCAGGCGAAAAAGTGATTATTAAAACCTATACAGATGTTAATCCTGGTGGAATTTATTTTTATGATTTTACCACAAAAAAACTGACCAAATTAGCCGATAATAATTCTGATCTTAAAGACAAGGAGTTGTCTCCAAATGAGTTTATTACTTATAAAGCGAGAGATGGGGTAGAGATATCCGGATACTTAACCTATCCAGTTCATTCCAATCGAAAAGATCTTCCAATGGTGGTGTTGCCACATGATGGACCAAATGGGCGTGAGGTGTGGGGCTTTGATAATGAGGCACAGTTTTTGGCAAACAGAGGATATTTGGTTTTTCAGATGAACTATAGAGGCTCGACAGGGTTCGGAAAAAAGTTTTGGACAGCAGGTTTTAAAGAATGGGGCGGAAAAATTCAAGATGACATTACTGATGGAGTGAAGTGGCTGATCAAAGAGGGGATAGCGGATAAGAATCGTGTCGCTATTGTCGGAAAGGGATTTGGGGGATACTCTGCGCTTCATGCTGCTTGTTTCAATTCGGATCTTTATAAATGCGCGGTTTCTTATTCGGGATATACAAACCTATTCACCTATTTTAGGGACATTCCACCTTATTTTAAATCTTATGTACAGAAGATGTATCAGATCGTTGGTAACCCTATCAGAGAGGCGGAGCTGTTTAAAAATATATCGCCTGTTTTTCATTCCGATAAAGTAAGGATCCCTGTGTTGTTGGTTCAAGGTGGAAAAGATCGGTTTAGTTCTGTGACGGATGCGAATCAATTTGTTCAAAAGTTAAAGAACAATAATGTTCCTGTACAGTATTTTCTAAAGGAAGATGAAGATAGGACCTTTAAAAAAGATGAGAATGTATTTGGCTATTATAATGAGCTGGAGCGGTTTTTGGCAAAATATCTAGCAGACTAGAGGCAGCATATGAAAGCAGAAAAATACAGCTATCGAAAAAATTACGGATTATTGTTGATGTTTTTTATCGTCATCAGTGGCCTTTATATTTTTGCGCTTTTTCTATCTAGAAATTATACTGAATCGCATATAAAAAATGAATTTACGAATAGAAAATCTGAAATTTTTGATCAGACTCTGATTCCTTTTAACGACTTTTTTCAAAATAGAATCCCCGAGGTGTCTTTTTACCAAGGTTTTCTGGATTCTGTACAAGCGGGAAAATATGCATATAGTATTTTAAGTTCTTATCCTTTTGTACGTGAAATAGGTTTTTTTGATCTGCAATTCAATAATGATCATAATCTGAACTATGGTTTTATCGTTAATAACCTGCGGATTCAACCCAAAACCATCACCTTTTTTACGGTGTCCCGATCGGGATTGAATAAAAATACAATTCTCGACCGTGCTCAAATGGGGCTGCATTCTGAGGAAATTAATAATATTGGGGTTAAACTTGCTACTTATATTGATAAGCTTCAGGCAAATGCGAAGCTTTCTGATAAGGATATTTTAAAGGTATTTTATACGATCAGGCCGGGGCAGATTACGTATTTAAATATACCCAGGGTTAATGATCTGATTGTTTATAAATCCATTATGGAAGGGAATCTGGATCATACTGTCGGTTATGAACAGGACATGTTCAACTTTCAGATTGACCCAATGTATTTGGAGGTGAAAAATAGCTATGCAAATCTTTACGAAAAGGTAGCGATTGTGCCATTGGTCGGCGCGCCAATTACACCTGAGGACGATGAAATTTCAACAGAAATGCCATTGCCCGGAGCTTTGGCTGATTATAAATTGCTTTTCAGATCGAGTAAAAGTTTTCTTTCGGCAGAAATAAATCGTAGTTTTTGGCCAGTATTAGGTGGCATTTCATTGATTTACATTATTTTAATAGCAATTCTATATTTAATTTATAGAAATTTAGAAATTAACGGAAGACTTTTTAAATTGCAATATGATTTTATCAACAATTTGACCCACGAGTTTAAAACACCTGTTAGTGTAATAAAAATTGCCGGGAATAATATTAAGAGTGCACAAATACTTTCCGACGAGGAAAGAAAAATGTATGGTAATATATTGGACCAGGAAGCTGATCGACTCAATAATTTAATGAATAAATTATTGTCTTTTAGCCAGATTGAAAATAAAACCATTAAATTAAACAAAGAAGAGGTTGATCTGGAGGAATTTACCGAAAATCTGGTTGCTTCTTCAAGAATAAAATATGCTGACTTTAAAATTAGCACAAAAATTGATGTAAGAACATCGATGCTGGCAGATCCAGTGTTATTGAGTAGCGTGTTTCAAAACATGATAGACAATGCCTATAAGTATTCGAAAGCGGGGCATAAAATCTTGGATATTACGATACAACAAAATAAGAAGAATTTTGTTATCACTTTTAAGGACGAAGGGATTGGGATAGAGAAGGCGGAGTTTAACAATATCTTCAAAAAGTTTTATAGAATAAAAAGTCAATATAATCAGCAAGGAAGTATTGGTTTAGGTTTGGCTTTCTGTAAGGAAATCACTGAGTTTATAGGTGGGGACATTACAGTCAAAAGTCAATTGGGGCAAGGCACTACCTTTACGTTGGTATTTCCGGTTTAAAAAATAAATTTAAATATGAATAAAGACATCACTGTTGCTGTTATTGAAGATGATGAGAACTTACGTTTCTTGGTAAAACATCGATTAGAATCTGAAGGCTATCAAGTCATCCAAAGCGGAAATGGGAATGAAGCAGAAAGTTTAATCTTGGAAAAGAGGCCCGATGTGGTCCTGTTAGATTGGATGCTCCCTGGAAAAGAAGGTAACGAGATCTGCGAAGATGTCCGTAAAGCAGGATTTGAGAATATCATTATTATGATGACTGCTAAATCCCAGGATGTGGACAAGATTGAGGCTTATAGCTTTGGTGTGACGGACTATATTAGTAAGCCGTTCAATATGGACGTGTTGATTGCTATGATAGATAATAAGGTGAAGTTTTTTCTACCTAAAAATAGTCCAGAGATCTACAAGTTTGGGCAGACAGAGCACCATCCGAATATCCATTCATTAATACGCGATGGTAAAAAGGTTGAGTTAACTATTCTGGAAAACAGGATTTTATTGCATTTTCTTCAAAATTTGGGTCGGGAGATTACACGTGAGGAATTGATGGAAGTGGTATGGGGCTATAGTTCAAATGTAAATACACGTACGTTGGATATGCACGTTGTGCGTCTGCGGAAAAAGATCGAAACCAACCCTGATAAACCACATTATCTGCAAACGGTGAGAGGGTTGGGTTATAAATTTGTTGACGAAGAGGAGATTTGATTATATTTGATAGATAAGAATTTGTTTTGTTGAAAACAATTATTATCTTCGTATAGATTGAAAGCGAGACCATGTTTCCCGACGAGGGTAATATGGTCTTGTTTCTTTTTTAAAATGTAGAAAATAAGAAAAAAGATAAAATTATGGCAGAAGTAACTTATTTTACGGAAGAAGGATTGCGTAAGCTGAAAGAGGAACTAGCTTATCTGAAGACGGAAGGAAGATCTAAAATTGCCAATGCAATTGCAGAGGCTAGGGACAAAGGTGATTTGTCTGAAAATGCGGAGTATGATGCTGCTAAAGAAGCGCAGGGGCTTCATGAAGCTAAAATTGCCAATTTGGAAAACACATTGGCTACAGCTCGCTTGATTGATGAGTCCAAATTGGATACATCGAAAGTATTGGCTTTGTCAATTGTTAAGATCAAAAATAAAAAAAATGGAGCTGTGATGACTTATCAATTGGTTGCTGAGTCTGAAGCAGATCTTAAATTAGGTAAGATCTCTGTTAAGTCACCAATAGCGCAAGGGTTATTGGGTAAATCGAAAGGTGATACTGCAGAGATTGAAGTGCCTGCAGGTAAGATCGAATTTGAAATTGTAGAAATTTCGAGATAATATATGTCGGTTATGTGCGGTACGCCATAACCGCACATCCACAAATTAACTTTATATTAAGAAGGTCGGGTTCTAGCAATCGCGACCTTTTTTGTTTATATTTGTTGTGAACATCATATGTATGTTACTTATGGTCGTTTTTATAAAATGTATTTAGATAGGAAATATTAGACATTAGACTTTCCTTATGCAAGCCGATGGCTGGTACAACCCGAAGTCTCAATACTTAATACTAATATCTCAATACGTTATTACAAAAAGAATTTATTCCAATATAGAATAATATGTCAACAATTTTTTCAAAAATCGTTGCTGGAGAGATTCCAGCTTACAAAGTTGCAGAAAGTAATGATTTTCTAGCCTTCTTGGATATCAGTCCTTTGGCAAAAGGTCATGTACTGGTTATCCCGAAGAAAGAAACAGATTACATTTTTGATATCGAAGATGATGAATACATGGCGCTTTGGGTATTTGCGAAAATTGTTGCACAAGGGATAAAAAAGGTAATTCCATGTGTTAAGGTTGGTGTGGCCGTCGTAGGATTGGAGGTCGCGCATGCACATATCCATCTTGTTCCGATCAATAAAATAAGTGACCTAAATTTTGCTGGGCCTAAGTTAAGTCTAGGTGAAGACGAGCTTCATCAGATTGCTGAGACTATCCGTGAGTCCATTATTAGCATAACTGCACAAAATCAATAACAAGATTATATTACACTTGATTTACTTTCGTTTTTTAGAAGAATACTATATTTGTACTTTGTTGTTTTAAAATTGTACAGGGATAAAAGTAGGTTTGGATTCTAAAATGAAGAAAACAACATTGATTTTTACTGAAAGTTATGCATGAACTTTTGTTGTCATTTCAACAGCTAATGAATCCCGAAGAACTTTTAAGTTCGGGAGGGTTTTATTTAGTTATTTTAATCGTATTTGCCGAAACAGGTCTGTTTTTTGGTTTTTTTCTACCCGGCGATTATTTATTATTTTTAGCAGGATTGTTTTGTGCTCTCAATAAGATTGACGTGAGTATTTACACGCTTTGTTTGGGCTTGTTGGGGGCAGGAATATTGGGCAATTTTACAGGTTATTGGTTCGGTTATCGAGCCGGCCCCATGTTATTTAAGCGAAAGGATAGCATCATCTTTAAGCGGAAATATGTGGTGATGGCGGAAGAATTTTACCATAAATATGGAGGAACAGCATTAATTATAGGTAGATTTGTCCCAATAGTTCGTACTTTTGCTCCTATCTTTGCGGGTGTTGTAAAATTAGATTTCAAAAAATTCGTTTTATATAACGTCAGTGGAGCTTTAATATGGGTCTTGGTATTGACTCTTTCCGGTTATTTCTTGGGGATGGAGTTCCCATGGATTATCCATTATGTTGAATATGTTGTCGTTGGGATGATCGTGGTCGCATTTTTGCCTATTGCAATTACTTTGCTTAAAAAGCGAATAAAAGACAAAAGAAACAAACAAAATATACAGTAAAATAAAAAATGAGTAAACAAAACCCTTGGCACATGGTTTCTCCAGGTGAGAATGTGCCAAATGCCGTAAACGCTATCATTGAGATTACAAACGGATCCAAAGGAAAGTACGAATTAGACAAAGAAACAGGTTTGTTGCTTTTGGACAGAGTAATGAGTTCATCTGTTGTCTATCCTGCCAATTATGGTTTTATTCCACAGACTTATTGCGATGACAAAGATCCTTTGGATATTTTGGTGATTTGCTCGGTTGATATCTTACCTTTAACATTGGTGGAAGCGCAAGTTATTGGTGTAATGAATATGGTTGATGGTGGCGAGCAAGATGATAAAATCATTGCTGTTGCCAAAAATGATCCTGTATTCAATTACATTAAAGACATTGAACAATTGCCGCCACACACAATGAAGGAAATTGTACAATTCTTTGAAAGCTACAAAGCTTTAGAAAAGAAACACGTTATCGTAGAAGGGGTGAAAGGACGTGAAGAAGCACAAAGAATCTTGATAGAAGCTATTGAGTTGTACAAAACAGAATTTGTTAACAAATAACCCCCAGCATGGCGCTCGATATTTTTTGGACATTGTTTTTAGTATTGGCCAACGGTTTTTTCGTTGCAGCTGAGTTTGCTATTGTCAAAGTCCGAGTCTCCCAAATTGAAGTTCAGGCGAAAACAGGTAGCAAAGTTGCTACAATTGCCAAAAGTATAACGGAGCATTTGGATGGTTATTTGGCCGCTACACAATTGGGTATTACACTTTCTTCTCTGGCTTTAGGTTGGGTAGGGGAAGCTGTAATGACCCAGATTGTGCAGGGCGCATTGGGTTTCTTTGGTGTTGAATTGACCGGTAGCATAGCAACGAAAGCCGGACATGTGTTAGCCTTTGCGATCATTACCGTATTGCATATTGTTTTTGGTGAATTAGCTCCTAAGTCAATTGCAATTCAAAAACCCGTTGCTACAACAATGAAGATTGCGGTCCCACTGCAATTTTTCTATTTTATCTTTAGACCCTTTATTTGGATCCTGAACGGTTTTGCTAATTTTCTGCTTAAAATTTTAGGATTTGAAGTAACAAAAGGTGAATCTGCCCATTCTTCTGAGGAATTACAATACCTTTTAGATAAAGGAAAAGAATCCGGAGCATTGGATATTTCTGAGCATGAGTTGATCAAAAACGTCTTCGATTTTAACGAACGTATCGTAAAGAATATTATGGTACCGAGGACTAAGATTGTCGCTGTTGAGGTGACCGCAGATGCATCTGAATTGATTGAGACGATGACTGAGGAGGGCTATTCACGTATTCCGATCTACGAGGATAATATCGATCAGATTGTTGGTATTGTGCATACGAAGGATATTCTCCCGCTTTTGGCTAAAGGCAAAGAAGTGGTGATGAAAAATATCATGCGTAAACCATACTTTATTCCTGAAACCAAAAAAATCAATGATTTGATGGCTGAGTTTCAGCAAAGACGCCTTCAATTGGCTATTGTGCTAGATGAATTTGGAGGTACAGCGGGGATGGCTACCTTGGAGGATATTGTGGAGGAGTTGGTAGGTGAGATCCAAGATGAGTATGATGAGGAAACACCTGTTGTCGAACGTATCTCTGAAACAGAGTATATGGTAGATGCGGGAGCTAGCATTCATGATGTGAATGAGTTTCTTCCGATCGAATTACCAGCAAGCCAGGATTACGATACCATGGCTGGATTGGTCAGTGAAATCTTTGATAAAATTCCTGAAGTAGGTGAGCGGAAGCAAGAATATGGTTATGTATTTACAATTATCCGCAAAGCTCAACAGAATATTGAATTTGTCAAACTGGAATTGGTCGAGTCTGCTGACGATGATGTAGCGGAATAAGGCCACAATGAACAGTACATGCAGTTATTTTTTACACCGGAATTAAATCCTTCTTTAGAAAATTTTATCCTCTCTGAGGAAGAAAGCAAACATGCTATTCGTGTACTTCGCATGAATACGGGAGATCGCTTATATTTAATAGACGGTCGGGGCGGGCTGTACGAAGCTGAGATTATAGATCCACATCCGAAACGTACTGTACTTCGCATTTTAAGTATCAAGGAGAACTACCAACAGCCAAACTATCATTTGCATATTGCTGTTGGGCCGACCAAGAATATAGATCGTATTGAGTGGTTTTTGGAGAAAGCTACCGAGGTGGGGATTCAAGAGATTACACCTATTATCTGTGAGCATTCAGAACGCAAGGAAGTAAAGTTGGACCGCTTGAATAAAGTCATTGTATCAGCCATGAAGCAATCTTTAAAAGCGTATTTACCTCAATTGAATCCCGCTGTATCGTTTAAACAGTTTATAAAGGATATTCCGAAGGACGGTACCCAAAAAGCGATTGCGCACTGTGTTGATTCCGATAAGAAATATTTAAACCAAATAGTTGAAGCGGGACAGCATTATATTATTTTGATAGGCCCAGAAGGTGATTTTTCAGCAGAGGAAATTGATTTGGCTTTAGCGGCGGGCTTTCAACCGATATCCCTTGGGGATGCACGTTTACGTACGGAGACAGCAGCTTTGGCAGCTTGTCTTGAGACCTCACTAATCAATAGATAAATCTGTACGATAAAAGATCAATGTGAACCTAATCTATTTCGGATAGACAAGATTCAGCATTGATGATATGCTGTTTCTATTTATTTTGTAAGCTCAGCATCTATGATCTGGATTTCGGAGTTTCCTTTAAGAGGATCCTTTGTAAAAACCATCTTTCCTTTTAGTTTGATAGGATCTTCAGAGAATTTAATTGCCCCACCCTTTAAGGTTACTTCTACCATGGGCGGGATTCCGTTGGAACCACAAAACTGACACTGCATAACAGGTAGGACAGACATCATAAAGTTCTTGTGATTACGTCCACTATGTAGTGGTACCATATAGCCTGGTAATTCGACCACTTTGTTTTCAAGCGCTTTGAGCTCTTTTGGATAAAAAGGAGTATAGACCTTTTTCGCCCCATTATAAGTTACTTTGTAAGCCATTTTATCAATAGCATCCCATGTTTTGTTCATCATGGGCGTATGATCGGGTACATCGGGATTATTACCAATCTGTGCCTGTGCTTGTATAAAGAAGCATATAAATGCGAATGCTGTAATAATTGTTTTCATTATTTTAGTATTGAATATATATCGTATAGAGTATTGAGATTTTGGTGACACAAATTTAAGATTTACCTCGTATATGTTATTCGTACGCTTTTACCCCAATTGTCCAATTATTCTATTTTAATCTATTTGTTCGACAAAGTTCCTGATATACTTGTCTTATAAGCCTTGATTGCTGGAATTAAAGCGGCTAGAACGCCAATGAGACAAGCTACTAACAAAAATACCAATTCTTTTGGATGTAGCTTAAAAGCTTCGATAAAATCTGCACTCTGGCTTGTTTGGTTGCTGATATAATATAATGCCAAATGTGCCAATAGTAAACCTATCAGTCCACCGACAATTGTTATGGTCAAACCCTCGAGCAGGACAATGTTGAATAATTTGCCCTTAGAGGCACCGAGTGTACGCATAATAGCAAGATCATATTTACGTTGTTTCAGTGCATTATAGAGATTGATAAACACGCTCAGCCCTGCAATGAACATAATGACATAGGCAAGGATGGCCAATGAGTCTATTCCTACACCTAGGAGTGAAAACAGACGTGTACTTTCCATTGCTGGAGAAGCAGCCTGCATATCTGTTTGTTGATCGATCATTTTGGGCAGTATACCAATAGCTGCAGGTGACTGATATTTTACTAAGATAGCGGTTATTTCCAGTCCGTTTTGTTTAACCATATCGGCTCCAATAGATTTGACAAATACACCTTCCTCTTCATGATCATGGTCGTGATCTGCGTGATCGTGATGCTCTTTTTCTTCGGTTGTCGTCTGAACTGAAGAATTTTCCGGGAGGTCTTCGCCGTGGTGATGTTGGTGTGCTTTGACAGTCTCTTGCCTATCTTCTTCGCGTTCACGTTGTTCTTTTTGTGCCGGAGTTTCCTGGTCGTTGTGTGCATGTGCAATACCATGCACATCCCAAACGCTCTCAAGGTTGGTCAATATGAGGTTGTCCGTTACGTTGTTATTTTGCTTTAGAATACCGACGATTGTAAAAGGGTGTTCGTCATGGCTATGACCATCTTTGCTCAGTCCATGTGAGCTGTTGATTTGGTCGCCTAGTTTAAAGTGGTGTTTTTTTGCGACCTGCTCACCAATAACAACTTCAAAGTTTTTTTGCCAAATGCGCCCTTCGTTTATTTTAGTATCGTAAATCGTCAGAAAAGAAGAATCTGTTCCCACGATACGGTGTCCTTTAAAATTATCGCCCAGGGATAGCGGAACCGCCAATTGGACAAGAGGATTCTGGCGTAATGGTTCGAGTTCATCTAAGGGGATATTTCCTGTTGGATTGTCGATATGATATACGCTGGACAAGATCAATTGGAGTGGACTACCTTTGGCTCCGATGACAAGGTCAATGTTTTTACTGTTATTGTCGAGTTGCTTTTCAAATGTTTCACCTGTGATGGAGAGCACTGCCAGTATGGAGATTCCAAAAGCTGTCAGTAAGATACTCAAAAAGACAGAACCAAACTGTCTACTTAAATTTTTCCAAACCAACTGTATCGTGTTCATAGCAAATGTTGAATAAAAAAGGGTGAGAGATATGGGCTGTAAGCAATTATTTTAAGAGATACATTTTTGAAAATTGATCCTTGATTCGTTTATCGTGTGTTGTGATCAACAACGTTGAGCCAGCGGTATCTGCAATGCCCAAAAGAAGTTCTAGTACACGATTTGTATTATTATCATCTAAAGCTGCTGTGGGTTCATCCGCAATGAGTAGGGCCGGTTTATTAATGACACTACGTGCAATCGCGGCACGTTGCAATTGACCACGGCTCAGTTCATTTGGATAGGCCGCGGTTTTGTGGTCCAACTGCAATTGTTTCAATACCTGATGAATCTGATCTACATTGACTTTTTTTCCAGCCAGCGACTGTGCCAGTTTGATGTTTTCCAGTAAGGTTAAATTTTTGAGAAGGTGAGCTTCTTGGAAGATAAACCCAATATATTGCGATCTGAACTTATCTAGTTTGCTATTTGATAATAGCGAAAGATCTTGACCATTAATTTTAACATGACCGGTATCAGGTCGGGATAGGCCACCTAACATATTCAGTAAGGTTGTTTTACCTGTACCTGAATCTCCCAATAGTAGTGTATGTTGTCCTTTCTCGATATGGATGTCAGGAAATTCGATGCTTTTTGCATTGGTATATCGGAATGTTAGCTGCTCAGTAGATACGATCGGATTGCTCATATGCTCAAAAATTGAAAATATATTCAAACTTAGAGAAATTGCTTTGCATATGCAATATTATTGCAATAATAAGATCATTCTTGCTTCTAAACAATAGGATGAACGAACACCTATTCTTATCGAATTACAATGATATGCATAAGTAAATGTACTAAAACCTAAAACTGACCTTTATATGTTAATAACTTTTCGACTTAATAATTTTATTACACTTCATTAATATCATCTCATCGAAATGATGGAATAATCGCTCAAATCCTGCTTCAGGTGGGTTTTTGTCCAAAATCTTAATTTAAAATTTCTAAGGTAACATTAAATTAACAAGTGGTTTACGTAATGGTAATTCGTTGTTAATGTTAATATAATATTCTGCCAATAGCTTTGCAGAAACAAAAAACAAAATAAATTGGAACCACAATTACAACTTAAAAGAATCGCTGCTGCCATTACGTTCGTCGTAGCTGCGTCAACAACAGTTTATGCACAAGGGAGTGGGAAGGTTGCAGGTAAAGTTACAAATGTCAAAACAGGAGAGACCATCGCGGGGGTGACGGTAAAGGTTCTTGGCACAGCACGTGTAGGAAGTTCGGATGTAACAGGTAATTATAATATTCCTGCAGTACCAGCAGGAAAGTACACATTGGAATTTAGCTATTTGGGTTTTGCAACAAAGCAAATCACTGATGTAGAGATTAAAGATAAGGATGTTACGAATTTAGATGTGGTTCTTGACAACTCCGAGGGTAAAGTACTCGATCAGGTTGTAATTACTGGTACATTTAAAAAGGAATCGATAGGTGCGTTGTATGCACAACAGAAGAATAGTATTTCAATTTCAGATGGTATTTCAGCTGAAGTAATCAAGAAAACACCAGATAAAAATACGGGTGAAGTATTAAAGCGTGTTAGTGGTGCAAGTGTTCAGGATAATAAATTTATTATTATCCGCGGGCTAAGTGATCGTTATAATTCAGCATTGCTAAATAATAGTCCGTTGCCAAGTACGGAATCAGATCGTAAAGCATTTTCATTTGATATTATTCCTTCTTCACTGATCGATAACATTGTTATTAGTAAAACGGCAAGTGCTGATTTACCAGGAGATTTAACAGGAGGCGCTATAAATGTAAAAACAAAAGACTTCCCTGACAGAAAATCTTTTGAGGTATCTGTTGGTCTTGGGTATAATTCTTTGAGTACTTTTAAAGATTTTTATGGAAATAAGAGAACAGTTGGGAATTATTTTGCGACGTTGAATCCTGATAATAAACTGCCAAATAATTTTCCAGGGTCTTTTCAAGAATACTCCAATCTGAATCTTAGTGATAAAGTAAATTATAGTAAACAATTTAAAAATACTTGGGTAACTGAAAAACTTGGAAAAGTACTACCGGCTCAAAATGCGCAGGTTACGTTTGGTAATTCCTACCTACTTAGAAATGAAGGCAAATTAGGTGTTATCGGATCCTTATCCTACCGTAATTCCGAAACAATTTCACCAGAAGTAAGAAATGACTTTAATACGTTGGATCAGGGGAAGGATCTTAAAATCTTTAGTTACAATGATACATATTATCGATTCAATTCTAATGTAGGAGCGTTAGGCAATATATCATATATTAAAAATGATCTTAAGCTATCCTTTAAGAACATCTTTAATCAAGGTTTAGAACAATCTTATACTCAGCGAGAAGGATGGGCTGATGATGGGACGAAAGAACTTAGAAAGGTTACCTTACTTGAAACAATTCAGAAACGGATGTTTAACTCTGTTTTTGACGGTGAATATCTACTTAACAGCGATAAGCAATCAAAATTATCTTGGAACCTTTCCTATAGTAATGTTAATGTCGATCAGCCAGATTTGAGAAGAACGATCTATGGGAAAAAAGAAAACAGCGGTGCTGATGCCCCTTATGTTATAAGTGTGGGAACAAGCCCAACACCAACAGGTGCAGGACGATTTTATAGTACATTAAATGAAAATATTTATGGAGGGGCTGTAAACTGGTCTATATCGACAAAATTTTTAGGCCAGGAGCAAACCTTAAAAACAGGTGTGTTAAAGCAAAATAAAAAACGGACAGTTGATGCAAGAGTCTTAGCTTATAAAGATTTAAGCGAAACTACGGCTGATCAAAGAAAGCTTTTGTCTATGCCGTTAAATACTATTTTTGCTCCTGAAAATATTTCTAGCACAACCCTAATATTAGAGGATATTACGAACCCAGATAATTATTATGAAGGAACTGGTGACTTGAATGCTGCTTTTGCGATGCTTTCGGGAAAAGTCACTGAAAAGTTGAAAGCTAGTTTAGGTGTTCGTTATGAAAATTATAAGGAAAAATTGCTTACTGGCGCATTAAATTCTAGTGAGGAAAACAACGTAAATAATACCTATAATGATTTCTTGCCATCACTTAACTTAACATATGAACTAAATTCAAAAACCAATTTGAGATTTAGTTTCTCCAACACCTTAGCGAGAGCACAATTTCGTGAATTAGCATCTTTTTCTTTTTATGACTTTGTGACTGGTATTACAAAAAAAGGAAATCCAGATGTTAAAAGAACAAGAATTTCAAATTTTGATTTGCGCTACGAGTTTTATCCAAGCCTCGGAAAGCTGATCTCTGTTTCTGCATTTTATAAAGATTTGAAAGATCCGATTGAATCAAACATTATTTCAGGATCTTCTCCAGCGAGTAAATTGATGTCTTTCACTAATGCTCCAAAAGCCTATATACTCGGAGGAGAAATTGAGATCCGTCATGATTTTGGGTTTATTGATCCAGACGTAGAATTCTTCAAAAATTTGGTTTTTAGTACAAATGCGGCGATTATGAAGTCAGAGGTGAATTTCGAAGGCTCTCAATCGACTATGGAAAATAAAAGATCATTATATGGACAATCACCGTTCTTATTGAATTTAGGTCTACAATATTCATCTGATCGCCTTTTTGACGCGAATTTGTTCTTTAATCGTATTGGTCGTAGAATAGATATAGTAGGATTTGGACGCTATGAGAATGGAAATTTTATAAGCGAATATCCTGATATCTTTGAAGCCCCAAGAAGTGTTTTGGATTTCCAGCTTTCCAAAAAATTTGCTGCTAAAAAAGCTGAGTTAAAATTAAATGTTGGAAATATATTGGATAGTAAATCTATTTTCTATCAAGATGTAGACAAAAGTGGAAAGTATAATGAAGCGGGGGATCGCTTAATAAATTCTATTCAGTATGGTAGAAATGTATCTCTTTCATTTGGTTATAGATTTTAAAGATTAAATAAATATTAGTTAACATTAAGGTTACACTTGGCGCGTAGCTTTGAAAAAAAAACAAATTATGAAATTAAACATGAGTTCAAAATGGTTTGCATTAGCTTTAGTAGCGACCTCAATGAGTATTGCCAGCTGCAGTAAGTCAGATCCAAACCCAGTTGACCCTAATCCTAATCCAGGAAATGGAGATGTAGAAGTAATTGAAGGAAAAATTACGAGTAACAAAGTTTTAAGTGCTTCAAAAACATATTTGCTAAAAGGATATGTACAAGTAATGGATGGTGCGACCTTAGAAATACCTGCAGGCACTATCATAAAAGGAGAGAAAGCAACAAAAGCCGCTCTGATTGTTGAAAAAGGCGGTAAACTAAAAGCAAATGGTACTGCTGATAAGCCGATTGTATTTACTTCGGACCAGACAGCGGGTAATAGAAATATAGGTGATTGGTCAGGTATTATTATATGTGGTAAATCAACAGTGAATTCTGCTGATGGAACTTCTCAATATGAAAGTGGTGTATTAGGCGCAAATGTTGCAACTTATGGCGGTGGAACAAATCCTGTGTTAAATGATAATTCAGGAGAATTGACTTATGCACGGATTGAATTTGCTGGAAATGCAATTCAGACGGATAAGGAAATTAATGGATTGACCTTATGTGCTGTAGGCTCTGAGACTAAGATCCATCACATTCAGGTATCTTATGGTGGGGATGATGCTTTCGAATTTTTCGGCGGTACAGTAAACGCTACGCACCTTATTGCGTACAGAAGTACAGATGATGATTTTGATTTTGATCAAGGTTACTCAGGTAAAATCCAGTATGGAATTTCCATTAAAGATCCTATTATCTCAGATGGAGCGGGAACTTCACGCGGTATTGAATTGGAAAATAAGGCTGCTGTGGCAAATAGTCTGTATTCGAAACCCGTATTGTCAAATTTCACTTTTATTGGTCCTGGAACCGAAGGAAATGATAAACACGGTGCCTCGGTACACTTTGGATTAAATAGCCGTATGGTATTGGCTAATTCAATAATTGTCGGAGCAAAAACAAATGCGATAGAATTTAATTCTGATTTTCCAGCGGCGGAACTAAAAGCAGGTCGATCTATCTTATCTAACAATATGGTATTTGGAACGGCTGCAAATTATTCCTTGAAAGATGTTACGTCTTTTGGATCGGTAGCCGATTTGACGGGTTATTTAAATGGATTTGGTGATTTCACTGTTGCAAATGTAGCCGCAGCGGGTCTTACCAGTACAAGCATTTCAGCGCCAAACCTTCTATTGAAGTCTGATTCACCAGCATTAGGAAAAGCTAAATATGAAGGTGATTTAGCTTCTTTTACCAAAGAAACTTTTATTGGTGCTATGGGTACAACAGACTGGACAAAAGGATGGGCTAGTTGGGATCCTAAAAACAATAAATACTAGAATAATTATAGTTTAGTAAAATAGAAAATCCTGCCTCGAGCAGGATTTTTTTTTGTCGCATTTTGGGTGGATATTTCGTTATATAGTCAAATAATATAAGTTTTAAATTATGAAAAAAACAATCTATTTATTTGTATTAAGTATTGTCCTGTTTTTTGGGTGCAAAAAGTCAGATGATAAACCTGACACTGAACCTGATGGCTTTAAAATAGAAATAAAGGGAATTTCTGGATGGGGTGATGTTGTAAATGTTGTCATTGATAAAAATAAGACTGAAATTAAATATCCGAAAAGTCTTGCTCCAGAAGCTAAAAAAGATAAAGTTTACAAAACGAGTGAGGCCACATTAAAGCAGTTGTCGAGCTATATTGATAGGTATAAGTTAATGGATGCTAAGATTCAGGAATGCGCACGCTGTGCAGATGGAACGGATTATGTGATCACAATAAAATATGAAGGTAGGGAGAACACGGTTACTATTGCAGCTCACCGTACAGATGGTAAATATGCCGATCTATTGGATTTTATTGATAAACTTTAATAACTAAGCGTTCTTATTAGTTTGTTTTACAAACCTTAAATAAAAATCGAAGAACTTAGTATTATTGGTTTTCGCTACAATTTACACTGTTTGTAGCTTTCGGAACAGTATTTTACCTCGGTTCATAATGGTACACAATCTGGTAAGATTGTTTTTTAAGTTCATCAGATAATTGACCTATAGCCAAACTTTGCGCTTGTGGAGTAGGTTCACATACTGAATAGTATTTTCCATTATATAAAATAGCATCACCAATAGGCTTTTCGAATTGAACGGCCATGGTGATATGTGTCGGGTACAAGAGTGTGATCATTGGGAGATTGTAAATCTCTTTGACCAAGTAAAAGAATAGTGCTGCACGATCATCACAGTCGCTATATTTATTTAATAATGTCTGTTCTGGAGATAGCCGTTTTTCTGTCCCAAAATTATCTTCATCATTTTCATATAAAAAGGCATAGCGTGTAAACCGCATTAAATAATCTACACCTTCTTTCTCTTTCTTCCCTTTTAGATTTTCTTTGAGGGCAGGAACCAATGATTGATAAGTTTCCTTACTCAATGGAATATTGAAATAGGTCTCGAAATCTACTCCCGGATAGTTTTTAAAAAGATCACTGATATCATTGTTCAGCTTCACGTTAAAATGATAAGCTTTATGGCCGTAATTGAAAGCAATTTGTTTTTCAATGTAGTTTGCCGGTACAAAATCCGGTAGCTTTGTGATTTTATAGCTGAAATCGTTGGTGGCTTCCGGCACTTTAATATTTACGGGGATATAGGTGTCTGCTCGTTGAAATAGTTTTCCATAATCATGAAAATTTAAACAGGTATATTTTTTACCATCAACTTCAAAAAAAGGAATATCAGAAATATCCTCATTGTTCTGAATAAAAAAGACAATCTGATTATTTCCTACTGCCAAACGTGCATCGTATCCAGATTTGCACATCAGAAACCATTTGTATAGCGTGTAACGTGCATAGTTCTCCGCTTTTGGTGCAATTTGTTGTGCTGTACGACGCACAAGCTGATAATATACCCAGTCGTTGAGGTGTTGTTTATCTTTGTATTCGAGTAAACTATTTACCAGATCATGGTATTCTGCCTGATCGGCAGTTTGGTAGAACTCCTGTACGCAAGCTCCTGTTAAACTATCATTGAATGGAATATTGAAAGATGGGGGTACGTTAATTGAAACTTTTCCATCGTAAAAATCGAAATCATGATGCTGCGCCTTAGCAATTTGTAGACTGCATGTAAACCAGTATAAAATGGTCAAAAAGGCAATATGGCATCCTTTGATATTCAATTCTTAACAATTTAATAATATTAGTGTAATATAAATTTAACAATAATAGGTGCTTTTTCAAAGGATTTTGGAAAAATGTTTTTTGGATTACAAAGGGTGAGTTACATTGTTTGTAAGCTGTTTGTTGACTAAGTTCTTTGTCATTTTTTAAGATTACTACTGGGACCCCATGTTATCAGTTTATATTCAAAGAAAGCCATTGGAACTTATTGATTTGTGTGTCTGCGATGTTTAGCAAACACAGCGTGAGAGGGTATCACCCTTGATTGAAATGCTAAAATCCTTTTCCTCCCGATTGCTATTACGTAGAAAAATAATATTAAAATTCGTATCTTCGTGCAATGGATAATTTTATTGTTTCTGCACGTAAATACCGCCCGATTACCTTTGATTCGGTTGTAGGTCAGCAACACATTACAGGTACCCTAAAGAATGCAATTCACAACAATCAGTTGGCGCAGGCATTTCTATTCTGTGGGCCACGTGGTGTTGGTAAAACTACTTGCGCCCGTATTTTAGCCAAAACAATAAATTGTGAACAGATTTTACCTGGAACTGAGCCTTGTGGCGAATGTGACAGCTGTAAATCCTTCCAAAACGGTAATTCTTTCAGTATTCATGAACTCGATGCCGCATCCAACAATTCGGTAGATGATATCCGTAACCTCATTGATCAGGTCCGTATACCACCTCAGGCGGGAAAGTACAAGATTTATATCATCGATGAGGTGCACATGCTCTCACAGGCCGCTTTCAATGCATTCTTGAAGACATTGGAAGAACCACCTTCTTATGCAATTTTTATCCTTGCAACAACCGAGAAACATAAGATTTTGCCAACGATTCTTTCACGTTGTCAGATTTTTGATTTCAACCGTATAAAGGTGGAGGACATGGCAGGTCATCTGGCGAGAATAGCTGATCGTGAAGCGATCGCTTATGATCAAGATGGTTTACATATCATTGCGCAAAAGGCAGACGGTGGTCTTCGGGACGCCTTGTCTATGTTTGATCAGATTGTCAGTTTCTCGAATAAAAATGTAACCTATCAGGCTGTTATTGACAACCTGAATATTCTGGATTACGATTATTATTTTAAGCTAACGGATTCGATCTTGGCTGAAGATGCTGCACAAACGCTTTTGACATTTAACGAGATTTTGAACCATGGCTTCGATGGAAGTCATTTCATTGCTGGTTTATCAGCCCATTTTCGGAATCTGTTGGTGGCTAGAGAGCCGGCAACATTAAAATTATTGGAAGTTAGCGATAGCATACGTCAAAAATACTTACAGCAAGCGCAGAAAGCTTCTTCGGGATTTTTATTGTCCGCATTGAATATCTCAAACCAGTGTGAAATAAATTACAAAACAAGTAAAAACCAACGCTTACAGGTAGAACTTGCTTTGTTGAAAATGTGTCACATCGCAAGTGCCATTAAGTTAAGTCAGCTCGGTTCTATACAGGTTCCTTCAGCAGCTGAAGGAGTAAAAAAAAAACTCCCTGAGTCTGTAGTCTCGCAGGCAAAGGAAAGTCCTTCTGCGGCAGCATCTTCTGGAAATACAGTGCAAAATGCGACACCAGCACCCGTTGTATCAACTCCCACGCCTGTATCCAACCCACAAACAACAGTTTCCAATCCCCAGACTTCGGCTGTTAAACCCGAGGTAAAAAATGATGCCGTTTCAAATGTACCTCCAAAAGTAAAAAAAGGAGGATGGGGGGCAGCTGCCACAGCGATTATTCCATCATTGCCAGATTTGAACACCATTTATGACAACAACTCGGTTGCCAAAGAAGGTGATGAACCTGAATTAATAAGAGGTACCGAACAACGTGAGGTAAGCTTTAATCAATTCATAGCCATTTGGAATGCTTATGCTGAGCAGTTGAAGACTGAAAATAAAATCAACCTGTATACGATGATGACGACTACGCAACCTCGTTTGAACGGTACATTGATCGAGATTGATGTCGAAAATGGTGTACAGATGGATGTACTGCAAAGCGCGAAAGTGGATGTATTGAATTATCTTCGGGTAAAGCTGCAAAATTTTGCGCTGGATTTACAAGGTGTTATGATGGAATTTACGGTTTCCCGTAAACCGTATACTTCGCAGGAAAAGTATCAGGCTATGGTAACCAAAAATCCGCTTTTAGATACTTTGCGTAAGGAGTTTAACTTAGGTTTAAGCTAAATCGACCATTCTAATTCCTGTTAATTTTTGTACCTTTGCAATCTCTTCTATTTGGAAGGTAATATTTAGTTTTATGATGCAAGGAAATTTTCAGAGACGTGATCGCGATCACGGCGAAAGACGTGAAGTAAATCAGATGGTATTCGGTATCCGTGCCGTCATCGAAGCGATCGATAGTGGTAAAGAAATTGAATCGTTATTTGTACAACGCGGATTAAGTGGTAGTTTGATTCTGGAACTGAAATCCTTATTGAAAGAACACGATATTGCTTTTCAGCAAGTGCCTATTGAGAAACTGAACCGTATCACACGGAAAAACCATCAAGGAGTAATTGCGGTTATATCGCCAATTACCTATCAAAGTATTGAAGATCTCTTACCTCAGATCTATGAGAAAGGTGAAACTCCTTTACTTTTGATGTTAGATGGTGTAACTGATGTCCGTAATATGGGGGCGATTGCACGTACGGCTGAATGTTCAGGTGTGCATGCGATCATTGTACCGAAAAAAGGATCTGCTGAAATAAATCCGGATGCAATTAAGACATCCGCTGGAGCATTGTATAAAATTCCGGTCTGCCGCCATGATAGCCTTTCAAAAGTGGGTAAATTTCTGATAGATTCAGGAGTACAATTGGTTGTGAGTACAGAAAAAACAACATCGAGTATCTATGACGTGGATTATACAGCACCTACCTGTGTCATCATGGGCGCTGAGGATGTTGGTGTATCGAATGATTTAATCCGTATCGCGGATAATCTTGCCAAGATACCAATGTATGGCGAAATAGGTTCTTTGAATGTGTCTGTATCAGCTGCGGTTGTTATTTATGAGGCAATTCGTCAACGTCTGCCTAAGAAGTCATAAGAACAAAATTCTGCTATATAAAATAGCCTTTGTCAGAGACAGAGGCTATTTTTTTGAATATCGATCTTAATGATTTTTACGTTAATATCTAAGCAAGAGGGCTTGCTCCAATTTTATACTGATCTGGTCGACTCTTATTTCAATCTGCAGACGAAAGTCTGATCCAGATCCCGACATCTTACATGCTTTATTGTTTGTCCCTGATAAATAGATTTGTCTATTTATCTAGCTAAGCATTGTAGATCGCCTCAACCTCTTTTTCATACTTCTGAAGAATGATTTTCCGCTTCATCTTTAAGGTGGGGGTTAATTCACCCGTCTCTATTGTCATTTCATTTGGAATAATTGCAAATTTCTTGATCTGTTCCCAGTTACCAAAATTTTGATTGATGCGATTGAGTTCGGACTCAATCTGCTGTCTAACTTCAGGATGGTTCAGGAATTCTATTTTTGACAATTTTGCCAATGAAGGAGCGGAGTTCTTGCTCCATTCCAAAAGATTGACATAGTTTGGAACAATTAAAGCTGCTGGGAATTTTCGGGATTCGCCGATCACCATGACCTGTTCAATAAAAGAAGATTCTACGATCTTGGACTCAAGCTGTTGGGGAACAATATATTTGCCACCAGAAGTCTTGAACATCTCTTTCTTGCGGTCTACTATTTTCAGAAACTTGCCGTCAACCCATTGACCGATATCTCCAGTATATAGCCAACCATCTTTGAGTACCTCAGCAGTGGCTTCTTCATTTTTATAATAGCCAAGCATATTGTTTTCGCCTTTGGTGAGGATCTCCCCATCTTCGGCAAGTTTGATTTCAATATTAATCAATGGTAGACCGACTGTACCGATTTTCATTCCTCTTTTAAAGCAGTTTACAGCAATACAGGGGCCTGCTTCGGTTAGACCGTAACCTTCATAAATAGGGATTCCGGCAGCCATATACAAACGGATTAATCTTTCTTGTAAAGCAGCACTGCCCGATGCAACCCCTTTGATGTCCCCACCCAAGGCCTCCCTCCATTTTGAAAAGACGAGTTTTCTTGCGATACTTAATTTGATAGCATACCACCAAGAGCGGTTCTCTAATGTGTATTGCTCACCAACACGAAGAGACCAAAAGAATATCTTGCGTTTGAATCCAGTCAGCTTTTCACCAGTTGCAATAATTTTCTCATATACTTTTTCAAGTACACGGGGCACAGCTGAAAAGATATGTGGTCGGACTGATTTGAAATCTTCGCCAATGGTATCCATCGACTGGGCAAAGAAGATTGTTAAGCCCTTATACATATAGACATATTGGAAGACACGTTCGTAGGCATGGCAAACGGGCAGAAAGGAAAGCGCTCGGTCTCCGCGTCCGACAGGGAAGGAGTACTCACTGCTCATGGTATCGGCCAATAGATTGCGGTGAGCCAGCATAACTCCCTTCGGATTTCCGGTTGTACCTGATGTATAAATGATAGAAGCTAGGCTCTCGGTACCGACGGCATTTCGAAGTGTCTCAAGCTGCTCATCAGTGATGGAAGTACCATTAGTAACGAAACTCTGCCAATGCGGTATATCCTCTTCTTTGTCTAAACTAAAAATATGTTCCAGGAGCGGACATGAGTCTCTGATCGAAGTGATCTTCGTATATAGCTTCTTTGAGCTTACGATACAATTTTTAATCTCAGCATGATTGAATATAAAGCTGTAATCTGATTCAGAGATATTCGGGTAAATCGCGACGACGACAGCACCAATCTGTTGGATTGCAAAATCAAGAACATTCCATTCGATGCGGTTTTCACTGATTAAAGCAACTTTTTCACCTACTTGGACACCGAGCGCAATCAGACCTTTGGATACCTGATTGACACGTTCAATAAATTCTGTATTACTTACCGCTACCCAATTCGCTCCGTCTTTGTAGGAAAACATAGGAAAGCCAGGTGCAGTTTCTTGTTGCAAATAGGCTAAATCAAATAATCTTGTTGCTGTTGGCATTGTGAAAATCCAGTTCGTGTAACTAAGCTAATTTACGTTTTTTTGAGCACATTAAAGCATGTGAAAAATGGAATAAGGCGCATTAAGGTAGCGAAGAAGGTGGAGGGGATTTGGGTTTTGGATTCGCCTGAAGTACTATAAACGAAAAAGACTCTGATCTGCAAAGCCGGGGCTTTCCAAATCAGAGTCTTTATACGCTTATCTAAATACTAAATCTAGTATTTGCTTTTAGATTCTTTACGTTTACCTGAGAAATCACGGAAACCTCCGCCATTGCTGCTACCACGGTCACGTTTTTCGCCGCTGAATCCGCCTTCACGTCTTCCGCCACGATCACCGCCTCCGTATCCACCTTCACGTCTTCCACCGCGATCACCACCACGGTATCCGCCTTCGCGTCTTCCACCACGATCACCACCACGGCTTCTTCCACGATCACCACCACGGCCTTCGCTTCTAGCTTCACCAGATACTTCGATACGTACTTGACGACCGTTGTAATCTACACCTTGGAATCCTTGGAATACTTTCTCAACTTCAGCATCTTGTACTTCAAAGAATGTAAACACACCTTTTAAGTCAATTTTACCGATAGATTTTCCAGAGATATTCGCGTTGTTACAGATAAAGCCTAACATGTCTCCACGAGAGAACTCATCTACAGAACCTAAGTTCATGAACAAACGGGTATAACCTTTTGAACCTTCACGAGAACGACCATCACGTCTATCGCCACGATCTTCACGAGAACCTTCGCGGGCTTCGATATTTAAATCTGGAGCGTTTTTATAATAATCTAAGAAACGGTTGAATTCAAGGGATGCAAATCTTTTGATGATATCTTCTTTTGAAAGAGATTCTAGATTTTCCATAATTGCAGGCAAGAATGGACTGATTTGCTCATCATTTACTTCAACGTTTTCTATCTTTTTAACGATAGAGAACAATTGTTTTTCGCATACTTCAGCACCTTGAGGAACTTGTTTTTTCTCAAAAGGCTTACCGATGATCTTTTCAAGATGACGGATTTTGCTGAGTTCTTTTACGTTTACCAAAGAAAGAGAGATACCAGTTTTACCTGCACGGGCAGTACGACCTGAACGGTGTGTATAGTTTTCTGTTTCATCAGGTAAAGAGAAGTTGATAACGTGAGTTACATCACTTACATCAATACCACGAGCGGCTACGTCTGTTGCGATCAATAATTGTAAACTACGGTCACGGTAACGTTTCATTACTTTATCACGTTGTTGTTGAGACAAGTCACCGTGCAGCGAATCTGCATTGTAACCATCTTTGATCAACGCTTCAGCGATATCCTGTGTTTCGATTTTTGTACGACAAAATACGATACCAAAGATATCAGGGTTTGAATCCACAATACGTTTGAACGCAGCATATTTATCTTTTGCTTTGATCAAATAATAGTGGTGTTCAATGTTGGCATTACCGGTGTTTTTTGTACCTACAGTAAGCTCAACAGGATCGGTCATATAATTCTTTGCGATACGACGTACCTCAGAAGGCATTGTCGCCGAAAATAACCAAGTTTTTTTCTCGTCAGGAGTTTCTGACAAAATGTTGTTGATGTCTTCTTTGAAGCCCATATTGAGCATCTCATCCGCTTCATCTAATACAACATATTTAACATTTGAAAAATCAATCGCATTTCTGCCAATGATATCCAACATACGACCCGGGGTCGCAACTACAATTTGCACTCCACGTCTGATTTGACGTAGCTGGTCTGAGATATTTGCACCTCCATATACAGCAACAACATGTACGTTGTCAACGTATTTAGCAAATTTTTCTAAATCTTTTGAGATTTGTAAACATAATTCCCGAGTAGGGCAAAGGATTAATGCCTGTGGGTGTTTTTGAGAAAAGTCTAATTGCTCTAATAATGGAAGACCAAATGCCGCGGTCTTTCCTGTGCCAGTTTGGGCTAATCCGACAAAATCGTCGTTACCAGTCAATAAAACAGGAATGGCTTTTTCCTGAATTTCAGAAGGTTTTTCGAAACCTAATTCTGAGATGGCATTAACAACTTCCTCACGGATTCCCAGTTCTAAAAATGGGTTCATGAAATATTTTATACAATAGGCACTATTGCCTAAGGCGTTGCAAAGGTAAAAATAATATTTGAATAATCAAAGAATTTAAATAATTGATTTTTAATGAGATTGAAGATTTCAAATTAAGGGGATAAAAAATTTATTCGCGGTATATAGCTGGTGACTGACTGAAAAGTATTATTTTGATTGTAAACTATTTTGCTTTTTTGTGCTTTCTTTATTCATTTATTAATAAAAACTTAATATCTCAACCTTATTTTTGGTATTAGTATGGATCAGATACCAATTATATATCAGCAATGGCTAAGGGCTATTAAAGAGCGGAATGATACGAATGCTTATGCTGAGTTATATCAGTATTGTTGGAAAGATCTTTATCAACATGCCGCCCGGCGTATTCTTGATTCGCAGGATGTAGAAGATATTCTTCAGGAACTGTTTGTTCAGTTTTGGGAAAAACGTCATACGATCGATATCCAGATGAATCTTCCAGCCTATCTCAAGGGAATGCTCAAATATAAAATTATAGATTTTTTCAATTCCAATAAGGCAAAGGATAAACTCCTGGATCATTGGAGTAAACATATTTTCGATTACGTACAACATCATCCGGAAGAACTTGAAACTTACCTCATGCTAGAAAAGATGCTGGAAGATGAATTGGAAATTATGCCACATAATATGCGGCAGGTACTCTTGTTGAAGTGGGAGCATCTATCAATTCGTGAGATAGCACTGCGGATGGGACTCTCTGAACAAACTGTAAAAAATAACCTTACCGAAGCATCTAAAAGACTGAAGAAAGCGATTATCGGCTATCAAAATGTTCAAAATGGCAGTTTTACCCTCCTGCTAATTTTTGTTCTGGATGAGCTCTCTAGGTAAATGGCAGCCGTCTGGCGGCCATTGCAGCATTAAAAAATCAATTTAACAATTCTTTTATGAAACGTTAACTATTTATTGAAGTACTTTCCGGCTTTTTTGAAGACTTGTATATAAACAGCAGGCAAAAAAGTGAAAAGAAGAATTTTTGAATCCTTAATCTATAGATATCAGCAGAACAAAGCCAACAAGGCTGAGCAGTCCCTGATTGATCGCTGGTATGATACGCTTGATCAGGAAGAACTTCCTGCAGGGAAGCTAGATGAGGTTCAGTTGTGGAATAGCATAGAGCAACGGATCGGAAGTACTGCTCCTAAAAAATCAACGGCTCGGAAAATAATCTATTGGAGCGGAGCAGTTGCCGCAAGCCTGCTGTTGTGCTTTGGTATTTTATTTTGGAAAAAACAGCATGATCTGAATTTCTCCCGAAGAGAAGCGAATTTAAAACCGGGGTACCGAATTTTTGAAACAGGGGCCTCGCAACGTAAACGGGTACTTTTGGCCGACGGATCAACCGTTGTAATGAACGCATATTCCAAAATTAAATTGGATACCGTCTCTTACGATAGGCGGGACCGGGTTGTCGAGCTTATGGCTGGAGAGGCATTTTTTGAGGTCAAGAAAGATTCTACGAAAGCTTTTATTGTGAATGCCCAACAAATACAGACAAGAGTATTGGGTACCTCATTTACCGTGAAAAACTATGCGGAATTGGATGATATATCGGTATCTGTATTTACAGGTAAAGTGCAGGTCACTGCCAATAATAACCCACTGGGTGTGCTGACCCGCGGGGAACAGATCCGTTATACCAAAAATAACCACAATAGCAATCAGGAGACTTTTGATCTGACGACACGTAATAGTTGGATTGAGGGAAGAGTTTACCTTAAGCAAAGCAGTTTTGCAGAGTTGGCACTGGCGGTTAAAAATATCTATGATGTAGATATTAAAACTGACGACCAGCGGATTGCTCAACAACGGTATAGCATGCCGATATCAAAGCAGCTGTCCTGGACGGCAACCCTGGAAAGTATCAAAGCAATTCATCACAACAAATCCAGGAAGGAGGGCAGGATAGTGCATATTTACTAGTTTGGGGATAAAAAAAGAGCTGACGACGGCCATCGTCAACTCTGAATGATACACCATTTAGAGATGGTATAAATAACATATACAACAACTTATAGAGATATTATATACGCATACAAATTTATGAAATTTAAGCAATACGTTACGCAAAACGATATTAAGTTTATGATAAGGACATCGTTGGTAGGTTTACTTCTTTTGATCGTGTCGGCCGAAATGCTTTTAGCTTCGGGCGCATACGGGCAGTTACTCAATAAAAAAATTACAGTTTCTTTTAGTGAATCCAATATTCCGGCGGCTTTCGAACGTTTGGAATCCCAAAATATACATATCGCTTTCGATGCAGCGAAATATAATCTGGCAAAGAAAAAGGTAAATGCCAAAATTTTTAAAAGTAACAGTGTCCGCGATGTTATGCATTATTTGCTCAGGGGGACTGACCTGATGGCTCACGACAACGGTGTTTATATTACATTGGTCGAAAAACCGGTACAGCAGGATGGGCGCATCTCAGGTAAAGTTATTGATGATCGCGGTCAGCCTTTGGCCAATGCCAGCATCAAACTGATCGGTGTCAATAAATCAACACAGAGCGGTATCGATGGGAGCTATCTTTTGAATGCTGAACCGGGAACCTACATACTGGAAGTCAGTTATCTCTCTTACCAGACCCAACGTATTGAGGGGGTCAAAATACAGGCCGGACAACGGACAGGATTAAATATTGCCATGAAGACGCAGGTAAATGCGTTGGAAACTGCTGTTGTCAGTGTGTCGTTTAAAAAAGCTTCCGTAGCTGGACTGTATGCGGCTCAAAAGAACGCAGCTTCGGTGACAGACGGGATATCCGCTGAACAGATCGCCCGCACACCGGACAATGATATGGGGCAGGTTTTAAAACGTGTTACCGGATTGACCACTGTTAATAACCGGAACGTCATCGTACGAGGGATGTCCGACCGCTATAATCAGGCCATGCTGGATGGAGTGGTGATTCCGAGTACTTCGCAGAATAGACGGGATTTTTCCTTTGATATTATTCCAACGGAAATGGTGAGCTCGGTGGTGGTCAATAAAACAGCAACACCGGATGTATCCGCTGAATTTTCGGGCGGACAGGTTTCGGTGAATACGATTGATATTCCCGATAAGGATTTTATGACAATACAATATGGGATAGGTGGTAATTCCCGTACAACAGGCAAAGACTTTTATCGGCTGGGGGAACGGCATACGAGTGAATATTTCGGTTTCTTTGACAAATCGTCTAAAATGCCCGATGGAATAAAAACTTGGCAGTGGAATAGTCGGGCGATACAATTGGATGCGCCTCCCGGTTATATTTTGACTGATCCTGAATTGAACAATACCCCTTTAAATCCAACGGAGTTTGGCGATGTCGTGAAGTATAACGATTTGGATGCTATCGCACAGTCCAAGCGTTTTAATAATGATGCGTTGCGGCAATATAAGTATAAAGCATACCCCAATCAGAATATGCGTTTTTCGCTTGGACGGGTTTATGAATTAAATAATGAACAGCGATTGGGGTTTGTGGCATCCGCAAATTTTAGAAACGAACAAAACATCATTGCATTTAATAATGTACGTAATTCGATAAGTATTAATAATTATATCGATAGTGTAGGTCTCGGTGACAATGGAGCAGGAACATCCTATCGCTTCAATAGCAGTGGCGGATTAATGGCCAATATAGGCTGGCAGGGTCAAGCTTTTAAAGTTTCCTTAAAGAACATGTATGCGCGTACGTACAGTGATATCTATAATGAATCTATTCAAAAACCCTATAGTGATTCTAATCCTGAAGTAAGCAAACTGATTTATCAATTGCCTGAAGCAATGTCTTTGCAACAACACCAATTGGTTGGAGAGTATCAATTGCCGTGGGAAATAAAAGCTGAAGGAATGATTACTGTTAACAAAATCAAACAGCAAATTTTAGATGAACGAAAGCTTTCCTATAGGGTAACTACTACGATAGATAATATTCCTTATTTTCAAACCCCTGGGTTATTAACTCATCGTAGTTCATCTGTGGCGGGGATTTTCAGGGACTCGCGAAGATGGACAAATATTGATGAAACAGATTATAATTGGAGTGCTGCATTTTCGCGAAAATTCGGCGAAAATATAGCTGTTCCAACGTTGGTGAAATTCGGCTATCAGGCTTGGTCGAAGAAGAGAGCATTGGATTTATTCAATTTCGTCCCTTGGACGAGAGCATGGGCAGAAGGTACTACGAATCAATTGCCTCCTGCGATAGAAATTCCTTATGATCAGGTATTCAGCGCTGCTAATATAGGCAATGGAAACGGACAGGCCTATTACTACGCAGATGCATTGGGCGGTCGATATTATGATGGTAAAATGTCTTCACAGGCAGTGTATCTGATGGCAGATCAAATGCTATGGCATAAATTGCGTTTGGTATATGGTGTGCGTGCGGAATATTTTAATTTAAACTCTAAGCAGGAAGAATTATATAGGAGAACTTATCAGGATGAGCCAGATCCCAATGACGTCCAGAGGCATCGTTTCGGTGTAAAAGAAAATAATTGGCGGTTTTTACCCTCTATTAATGTAACCTATAAGGTAACATCCGATTTCAATATTCGAAGTAGTTACTCAAGGACGGTAGTTAGGCCAGATTTTAGAGAAGTTGGCATGTTTGCCATGTATGATTATGAGTTAGACGGTTACGTCTATGGAGAACAAGTTAAATCCACGTTGATCGATAATGTAGATCTTCGATTTGAATGGTATCCATCTCCGGGTGAAATAATTTCAATAACAGGATACTATAAATACTTGGATAAACCCATAGAACTTGTTCATAGTGGGGGGAACACGTATACTTTTGCTAATATGGAAAATGCGAAAAATCTTGGACTTGAAATGGAGATTAGGAAAAATTTGACATTTCTATCGGATAAGGACTGGTTAAAAGACCTATTTATATATGCCAACGGAACACTGCTCAAATCGAAGGTTAATGTCTTAAGTCATTGGCAATGGATTAATAACCCTGAAACTCAAGTTGCTGAGCGTGTTCAACAACGCTACCCCAATCAAGATAGACCACTTATGGGGCAGTCACCTTGGTTATTGAATTTAGGTGTAGGATACTGGGGTGAAGTTTTCGGGGTAACAGCAAGTTATAATCATCGGGGGTATCGTACAAATTTAGCTAATGTTAATATGAACAATGTCGAATATGAGTTGGCTCCAAAACAATTGGATGCACAACTTTATACCCGTTTTCTAAAGGGCAAGATGGAAGTGAAATTCAATATGGCCAACCTATTGGATGAATGGACGCGATATTATATGAATATTCAAGATTATGACCAAGATGATACAAAATTTTATGTGTTGAAAAAAGGTAGATCTATAAAATATAATAAAGAAGAAGGAGATATTATTACCTATCGAAGAAGAGAGGGGCAAAGGTTTAATCTTTCTGTTAGCTACAGTTTTTAACGCTCAAGTACTAAAATCAATTAAAAAAATGAAAAGATTACTGTTATTACTTGTTCTTTTTGCGATTACATTGGCTTCATGTAATAAAGACTCTGTAAAGTTTCAATCAGATTTGAGTGCTGGTTTGCCCAACAAGCCCCAGGCAACGATTCCGACAGATGCTGTTGGTTGGACTCAATTCGCACCAAAAACTTATTAAAAGAATTTAAAAATAAAAAAAATACCTGCGCGAGGCAGTTTCATATCACTCCTATAATAATGTAAAAGAGTTCCGGGTTTGTCCAGATAGCACAACAGGAAGATAAAATAGAAACAAAAAATGGGTGATTGAAAACAACTATGCAACCTTATGAAATGCTATCCCATAGGGATGCATAGTCTAAAATGATCTTGTGATGGCAAAACTAGTAATTATTTAACACAAAATGAAAAAAATCTTAACAATGGCAAGCGTATGCGCAATCGCATTAGCTTCATGTAACAAAGACAACGTAGGACCTAATTCAGATTTGAATGCTGGTTTGCCAAACAAACCTCAAGCAACTGTTCCAACAGATGCTGCCGGTATTATTACTAAAACTACGTTATCTGCGGATACCGTATGGAAAATTGACGGAGTTGCTTTTGTAAAACCGGGTGCGACATTGACGATTCAAGCTGGTACTTACATTACTTCTGGTGTAACTAAAGCGTACAATGACGAAATCACCGGATTAACACAAAATATCAAAGGTGTTTTGGTTGTGCCTAAAACAGCGAAATTAATCGCTAATGGTACTGCTGCTGCACCGATTGTATTTACTTCTCCAAATGCTGCAGGATCTCGTAATCCCGGTGATTTCGGAGGTGTTGTATTGTTGGGTAGCGCAACTACCAATCAAGCTGCTACACGAAGAATCGAAGGTATCCCTCAACCTGTGGGTGTAGATGTTACTTATGGTGGTACAAATGCTGCAGATAATTCAGGTTCATTGAAATATGTGCGTATTGAATTTGCTGGTTACAACTTAACTGCTGATAATGAGATTAACGGACTAACTTTAGGCGGTGTCGGTACTGGTACTACCTTGGAAAATATTCAGGTATCTTGGGGTAAAGATGATGCGTTCGAGTTTTTTGGGGGTACTGTTAATGCGAAATACTTAGTTGCATTATCAAATGACGATGATGATTTTGATTTTGATCATGGATACACAGGAACAATTCAGTATGCGTTGTCATTAAAAGATCCTAATTCGACAAATAGCACCTCTAGTGGTAGCTCGGATTCAAATGGTCTGGAGTCTGATAATGAGGGTACAGCACCATATTCTGCTACTCCTAAGACTCGCCCGGTATTGAAAAACTTTACGTTCTTAGGTATCAAGGATGCTACTGTGGCTAATACAAAACTGAAATTTGGTAACCGTTGGAGAAGAGCTTCACAGTATGATATTCAAAATTCGATTATCGCTGGTTATGCAACAGGCGCAGCATTTCAGGATGGTGCTACAGGTACTTTTACGGGTAATGTTGTTCACGCTTATACTGCAGCTTTTAGTGGCGGTACTCCTACAGGGAACCAATCTGATGCTTCAGCGGATGCAACAACGTATTTGAAATTGGCCGGCGCTGGCAATATCTTTTATACAACAAGTCCATTTAATCCAGCTGTTTTGAGACCATTATCGACCTCACCAGCCTACGGAGATGGAACTACTACATTTAAAGGCGCATTCCATCCGACAAATGCTGTTTGGACAGCAGGTTGGACACAATTTGCTCCTAAAACTTATTAACACATTTTTTCTCAAGTGAGCCATTTTTATGGCTCACTTCTATTAATTGATATACATATGTTTAGAAATTTATTTATCTATTTTATTGTTTATTTGACAGGATGTGCACTATACTCTTGTCAAAAAGGAGAGATAGTCGAAGATCAACAACAGTTGTCGCGCGTCTCTTTTAGAGCTTATTCCGGCCAAAATTTAGGTATAAAAAAGATATCCATAGATGGTGAGTTTGCTAAATATGATGTGAATGCAGCTAACTATCTTTTTTTCTTTGATAAGAGTAAAGATTCATCTGATGTGATTGCCTTTGATAATGAAGAGAAGATTGTGTTGAAACAACGTTTAGCGTTGAAAATTGGAAGCAATATTTTCGGGGTCTACCCCAAAAGTCCCATGGATCCAACATTAGTAGTTGGGAAGAATCCCTTGGAAGGAGCAGAACCAAATCCTGGGAATTATCAATTCAAAATATTGAATTATAATAAGATTATTTCTCCCAATGGTGCGCCAATACGTTTGGCTATTTATCGAGGAGAATTGGTTTTTGATGAAAACACATTTGAGGAGAAGATGGTATATGATGATGAACCTTTTTTAATTACTGATTTGATAAACGATCAAATACCAGAAAGTTTTATTCAGATACCATTTGAATATTCGTATTATAAGGCAACTGTACTGGATAAAGATGCTAAGCCACTATTGGTCAACGGGCAGACGGCCTACTTGTTTATCGGGGGGTTAAATTCGGATAGGCCAATCTCAATTATATATTTGCCTAATAAAGAGCCTGATGTAATTTTCGATCTTGATTTTGCGACCTTTCTTGACGGGCCAGGTTTTTCAGTGTCTGATGTCTGGTTGACAAGATGAAACATATATCAATATAAAAAAATGCAAGCGACAAGCTTTGATTCAAGAGTTAGTAAGGTCTCGTTCCTAATAAATTAGAATTCTTATGAAAGGTATCAGTGATTTAAAACATCGTAAACTATTGGCGATCTCTTTGGAAATCCAAGGAGATGTGAAACATGTTGTTGATTCGGAAGTGCTTTACAAATTGCATCGGGAATTTACCAATCTTAATGAGTTGTATAGGCAATATAGCGAATTATTACAGCAATTGGAGGGACTGGTGCAGGACTATGAAACGAAGGAACGGACCATTCGTTCTGAAATCTTGTCTCGTCCTCTGCGCAAGTTAGCCAAAAATGGGAAGACTGGAGCTGAGCTACGTATGGTCATTACCTCATTAAATTCCTGCGCACACTGAAACTATTTTTCGGTCTTGTCTTGTGCGCTAACTTCAATAGGTATTGTCTGATAACTACTGCCCATATATTTTGGAGTTATATTATTGGTTCTTTCTGTTGTATTATTGGCAGCGCTTTTGGTTCTGGTATTTTTATTGTCGATTGTTTGTAATACTTCCTGTATCAATGGATCTCTGGTGTCACCTATTGGAACTAAAGGTAAAAAGGCAAACTCATCCGTTAATTTCTGCGGAGTAATTCCATTGTTGTAATTTCCCTGTCCTGCTTTATTGTAGATTTTATAGATCATCGGGATCAGATGCCAGGCGCGTTCAGTTCCATGAATTTCTTCGGGGGTAGATAGTGTTGTCGAGGCCATATCCTTTCCATATGTTTTATCACCAACCTGAACAACTTGCACATAGGGATGTAATCCATTAATTAACATTTCGGACGCAGATGCCGTGTTTGGCCCTGTGAGAATAAAGATTCTTTTTAAGTGTAAACCTTGCTTTAAGATCTCTGCTGCCATAAATGAATAACCATCTGGCTGTCCTTGCAGCGCCGATGCAAAGCTATCTTCTCTATTTTTGAGGTTTTTGTTGCCTTGGTATCTGGCAAAAATGTCGTTTTCTTTGATATCTGCTAATAAGAGCGCGCAAAATGAGGCAAAAGCAACCTGACCGCCGGGGTTGTAACGTAAATCGACAATAAGCTCTTGAACCTGTCGAGACTTAAAATTTTGGACCGCTTCCAATAATGAATAAGCCCCACTAAAATCAAATTGACTTAAAAAGATATAGCCTACCACGGGAGAGGAAGAGATGAGTCTAGCGCTGTAGACGACAGGCTGTGAAATATAGGAAGAGGGGAGCTTAAATATTTTGCTATCGTTTCGTGTCAATTGCATTGCCGGTAAAAGCAAGGATTTGCTCAGTAGCGATTTCATGTTGTTGTTATCTATGGTCTCGTTGTTGATGTGGGTTATGCTGTCTCCCCGTTTGAGTCCCATTAAATCCCCTTCGCTGAAGGGAACAACTTGGGTGACCAGTTGGATAGTTTTACCGGTTGTTTGGAGTTGTACCATATCGAACCCAAAAGTGTTCGTCAGGGTATTGCCATAGGTGTCGCTGTTGAGTGTCTGTAATATGCCGGAGTAATGGTCTTCTTGAAATAAGAGATCTTTAAAAAATAGATCTGGAGCTTGCTGATAATCGTTTGTTTGTCTGATTTTATCATTCCAATAATAATATTGTTGCATTTGCTTCAAAGTCCATTGATTGATCGCTTCATTTGACCCCGGTTCGTTCAGGGGCGGGTCTTTTTCACAGGCGGAAAAAATCAGCGAAAAAAGGGCTAAAACAAGAGTTTGTGGTTTACGCATTTTTTAAGATCTTAGCTTAATAAAAATACGGATAATGTAAGTTTTGTTGGTGTTATCTTTTTGTTGTTCAAATGTTTATTTACTTTAAACACAAGAGAGATGTCGAATTTAGCCTGTTGATTCCACAAAAAAAGACATCACCTAAGAGTGATGCCTTTTGGTTTGTATAGATCGAATATTATCGATTAATAAAGTGTGAACTCTACACGACGGTTTTGTTGACGACCAGCAGCATTCTTATTAGATGCAATTGGTTGGTCAGGACCGTAACCTGTCGCTTCGATACGTGAAGCATTAGCACCTTGAGATACTAAATAAGCTTTTACTGACTCAGCACGTTCTTTTGATAAACGCATATTCAATTCACGTGAACCTGTATTATCTGTGTGACCAGCTAATTTCAAGCTAAAGTTTTTCTCGATCAACAATGCCGCAACTTTGTTCAATGTTGCATAAGAAGTAGGACGGATAGTTGCTTTGCTCAAATCGAATTCTAGGTTTTTGATCGCATCAGCAACAACTTTTTTGTCTGCTTCTGTAACAACAACTTTTTCTACGATTTTAGTTTCGTTTTTAACAACAATTGGACAACCTGATCCATCTACCTGTACACCAGAAGGAGTACCCGGACATTTGTCGTATTTGTTGGCTACACCATCACCATCATCATCTTTTAAATCACTGTTCAACCCGTCTAATTGACTTTGTAAAGCTTGATTCTTAGCGTTTAAGGCATCATTTTGAGCTTTTAAATCATCGTATTTTAATGTGTAGTCATTGACTAATGTCGCTACTGGATTTGAGTTGTTCAAGGCTGGTTTGCTACCGCTTCCCAAAGCAAATTCTAGACCACCGTGGATATAAGTGAATAGGTCATTTTTGTATTGGCCTCCTTGGATACCATCAAAGTTTTGGTTAACCCAATTCAACTGGTAACCTAATTCAAAGTTGATACCCTTAGCAACTGCAAATTTGAAACCCATATCTAATGGTACATAGATTTTAGAGATACCATCTGCTTCTACTGATGTAGAACCCGTAGTTAAGGTTGTTTTGCTGTTCATGACACCCACACCGATTGATGCATAAGGTTTGATGAAACTATTGAAAAATCTCCAGTTGGTATTTGCTGCTAGGAATTCACCAGATAAAGCTGCCGACCAAGGTGTTTTTGCTTCGAATGATTGTTGACCATTTACCTCCTGAAAAGAACCACCAGTTTTACCACCGAAATAGCTGGCTTTAATTCCAAAAGAAGGAGAGATTTGCTTCTTGATATAGGCACTATATCCTAAGTTCCAATCTAGATTATCATAACCCGCACGATTGAAACCAGCGATGTTAGTTTGGTTTGTTACACCTGCACCGATACCGATCGACCATGTTCTGTATTGCGTAGCTGAACCAAAAGGAGTAGTACCTTCTATCGATGCTACCTTTGCAGTTTGAGCAAAAGCGGAATTGGCGAATAAGCCTGCAGTTGCAAAAGCAAGTGCTAATTGTAAATTTAGTTTCATAGAATTTTTTTGTATAAACCGAGGCAAAAGTAATAGGTTAAAAATTAAATTCCTAATCGGTTTGTAGTTTAAATATGACAAAAGGGTAAATAAAATGGTATTTTACTGAAAAATACCATTTTATTGCGTGTAATTTATCAACTATTAATAAAGTGTAAACTCTACACGGCGGTTTTGTTGACGACCAGCAGCATTTTTATTGGATGCAATTGGTTGGTCAGGGCCATAACCTGTCGCTTCGATACGTGATGCGTTAGCGCCTTGAGATACCAAGTAAGCTTTTACTGACTCAGCACGTTCTTTGGATAAACGCATATTCAATTCGCGCGAACCTGTATTATCGGTGTGACCAGCTAATTTCAAGCTAAAGTTTTTCTCGATCAACAATGCCGCAACTTTGTTTAATGTTGCATATGAAGTAGGGCGGATGGTTGCTTTACCTAGATCGAATTCTAAGTTTTTAATCGCATCAGCAACAACTTTTTTGTCGGCTTCTGTGACAACAACTTTCTCGACAACTCTAGTTTCATTTTTCACAACAATTGGACAACCTGATCCATCTACCTGTACACCGGAAGGTGTGCCTGGGCATTTGTCGTATTTGTTTGCAACACCGTCACCGTCATCATCTTTCAGATCATTGCTAATTCCATCCAATTGACCTTGTAAAGCTTGATTTTTTGCATTAAGCGCATCATTTTGAGCTTTTAAATCATCGTATTTTACGGTGTAATCATTTACAAGCGTAGCTACCGGATTTGAGTTGCTCAATGCAGGTTTGCTACCACTACCCAAAGCGAATTCTAAACCTGCGTGAGCATAGGTGAATAAGTCATTCTTATATTGTTGTGGCGGATTTGTATTGTAAAGATTGTCAAATCGTTGGTTCGCCCAGTTCAATTGGTAGCCCAATTCGAAGTTAATACCTTTGGCAACGGCAAATTTCAAACCGAAGTCTGCTGGTACGTAGATCTTAGAATATGAATCCCCATATTCACCCCGATTTCCGCCAGCAATTGCTGCTGTCTCCGCATTCATTACACCCACACCAATTGAAGCATAAGGTTTAATGAAACTGTTGAAAAACCGCCAGTTGGTATTGGCTGCAATAAACTCTCCAGACAAAGCTACCGACCAAGGTGTTTTTGTCTCAAAGCCTACTTGTTTATCGCTGGCCACAAACCCTGAGGTTTTTCCACCAAAATAAGTTGCTTTGATTCCGAATGAAGGTGAGATTTGTTTTTTGATATAGGCACTGTAACCTAAGTTCCAGTCCAATTTGTCATAACCTCCATTATTGAATTTAGCGATGTTCTGCAAGCTCGTTACACCGGCACCCACACCGATAGACCAAGTCCTGTATTGTGTTGCCGGACCAAATGGGGTAGTGCCTTCAATTGATGACTGCTTTGCGCTTTGGGCAAAGGATGCGGTCGAGATGATTCCTGCCGCTACTAGTAATCCTGATTTTTTAAGGCTAATTTTCATAATGTGTTTTTGTAAAATTTTCTACTATAAAATTCTTGTTAAATTAACTCATTGACCACTCTTGCAATAAATTTGCCAAAAATTATTTGGTCAGCTTACTCGACCGAAAAAATTTGGTACCTCAATTTCAAAAGCCATGTGCTTAACAATATTCTCAGTAAAAATGTTTTGAAAAAAAGTTTTCCTACTTTTTGTAATCAAAATCACATCAATATCTTCATCTCGAATAATCGTATGTATCCCATTTGCAATGTTCTCTCTTGAACCGGCAAAATAGCTTGGTGCTTTAACGATATAAGAGATGTCTTCTATACCCGTCTCCGCTATAATCTGTTCAATCCACTTTTCAAGTTTTGATCCTAAAATGTTGATTTCTAGTTCGTTTTTGTTGATATGAATGAGTTGTAAATGAAAATCTTTTCCATATAATGGGATTGCCTGTTTGAGGACTTCCAGCTCACCAGGTTTAAAATTTGTCAGCAGTGCGATGTTGTCTTTTTTTAATTTTACGGCATTTTTGGGGATCGCTAATACAGGGATTTTTGACTCTTTAATGACGTCATAAGTATTGCTTCCGATCAGTACAGATTCAAGTCCTGTGACTCCCTTTGTACCCATAATCACCGTCTGGTAGTTCTCTTTTATCTCCTGTTTTTCTAATGATTCAGCTAAAATTCCATTCGTAAATAGGGTCGAAATTTTTATCGAAGGATATTTTTGTAGAAGTTCAGCGACAAGTTTCTCCATCTTACCACGGGCGTCCTCTTCGGTAGGGTCTATTAAATGCTTCGCATTTGCGAATTTGTTTATATGTGAAGTGAAGGAGTGGAAGAGTGTAATTTCATCATGTGTTTCCTGCGCGATCTGAGCTGCATAGTTTGCTGCAACTTCCGCATTTTCGGAAAAATCTACGGGTATTAATAATCTAGACATAGCGATATACTTATTATGCTTTGGTAAAAAATATGGGAACTAAAGGGTGGCTAAATAATGCTTTTGCCACTGATCTGGTGAAAGTACGTTCAAAAAAGGATTTTCTTGAACGTGTTACGAGTAATATCTTGATTTTTTCGGTATGGATCATTTCATTGATTACTTCGGGGACAGTATCCAGGTCCTCAATGTCGCCTTGTATAGAATCGACTTCGATGGCTATGTTGGTCACACCAATATATTTTTTGATTTTATATTTCCATACTTCCAATTTATCTTCTATCCGGCTTTCCGAAGAATGATCATAATGGACATGCATCAGCTTTAATTCAAAATCTTTACCCATTATATTGACGAAATCCTGGACAGTCTGTACTTCTTCTTCTTTGAAGTTGGACAATAAACCAACCTTGTCAACCTGCTCAAACGATGCTTCTGTTGGAATGGCCAAAACAGGTATTTTTGCTTTTTTGCTAATGACGTAAGTTGTGCTACCAATAAGTTGGCTATCATCATTGGTAATACCTTTTGTGCCCATGATGACAAAGTCAAAACGATCAGGTGTGGCCATTTCAGGGAGAGTTTCCGTGATCATGCCACGTTCGCACTGGGTAGTCACATCAAGAGTGGCATGTGTCGATTTTATCTGCTCTGAAAGATTTTTAATAAGGACATCAGCTTTAAATATGGGGCTTCGCTTTCCAATGGAATCAGTTTCTTCCTCAAATACAGCGGAAGCAGAGGTATAATTGTGATAAAGGTGGATGCTGTAGCCTTTTTGAATGGCTAGATCCACAGCATAATTTACCGCATTGTTAGAATGAGCCGAAAAATCTACCGGTAGTAGAATGTTTTTTTTCATCTGTTTAAATTATTTATAAGTGTTGTTCTCATCGGTATAAATGAGCTCGTTTCACTCGGTTTGTTTGTTTAGTTGTGATGAAGCCATGGTGATGAAGCCATCAGATTTATTTTTCTTAATTTTTTAGAGCCCTCTTTCCCTATCAAATGTAATAAAAACAAACGCAATTGTGAATGACTATCAGTCAAAATATTTTTATTGTTTAACGTATTAAAACTGATCCTGATGGTACAAAGGTGGCTAACATTTAATGCTTTTAAAATGTTGCATTTAATGCATATTTGTGATTACGGTCATCCTGAAAATAGGACAATCCTGTCTGTCTGAATCTTATGTCCTGATTTTTTTGTTTGAAAAGTCAGTTGACGATGAAAACTGGGCATTATTAAAATCATTGTGTCATGGTTATTATCTCGTATTCTACATTGCATAACAGACCAATTTTGAGTAAGTTTGCACATATTTTTAGATAATTAAATGACAAGTAGAGAAATTCGTCAAGCCTTTTTAGACTTTTTTAAAAGCAAGGGGCATCAGATAGTACCTTCAGCACCAGTAGTTGTAAAAAATGATCCTACATTGATGTTTACCAATGCGGGGATGAACCAGTTCAAGGATTTATTCTTGGGGGAAGCACCGATTAAATTTCCACGTGTTGCAGATACGCAGCGTTGTCTGCGTGTTTCAGGTAAGCATAACGATTTAGAGGAAGTTGGTATTGATACTTACCACCACACCTTATTTGAGATGTTGGGAAACTGGAGCTTTGGGGATTACTTTAAGAAGGAAGCTATTGCTTGGGCTTGGGAGCTATTGACCGAAGTATATAAACTTGACAAAGATCGTTTATACGTGACTATTTTTGAGGGCGACGCGAGTGAAGGTTTGGACCGGGATATGGAAGCGTTTGATTTCTGGAAACAGTGGATAGCTGAAGATCGTATCTTGCTTGGTAATAAAAAGGATAATTTCTGGGAAATGGGAGAGACTGGTCCTTGTGGCCCTTGTTCTGAAATCCATTTTGATATGCGTAGTGCAGAAGAACGTGCGCAGGTTGCAGGACAAAGCTTAGTTAATGCAGACCATCCGCAGGTGATTGAAATCTGGAACTTGGTCTTCATGCAATTTAATCGCTTGAAGGACGGGTCACTCCAATCTTTACCAGCTAAACATGTAGACACAGGTATGGGCTTTGAGCGTCTTGTCAGATGTATTCAAGGTAAAACCTCAAATTATGATACGGATGTCTTTACCCCGACTATTGATTTTATTGCGGATAAGTCTGGTGTAAAATATGGTTTAGATGAGAAGACTGACATTGCGATGCGTGTGGTATCTGATCATATCCGTGCGGTAAGTTTTGCGATAGCAGATGGACAATTACCCTCTAATAACAAAGCTGGATACGTAATCCGCCGTATTTTACGTCGCGCGGTACGTTATGCTTATACATTTTTGGGATTCAAAACGCCATTTATTCATGAGCTTGTTCCAGTTTTGGCGGCACAATTCAGTGGCGTATTTGATGAATTGATCCAACAACAGGATTTTGTTCAGAAAGTAATTTTAGAGGAAGAAGTATCGTTTTTAAGAACCTTGTCCACTGGGGTACAGCGTTTTGAAAATTACGTGGAAGATCATAGCGTTATTAATGGTGATTTTGCATTTGAACTATACGATACATATGGCTTTCCTATTGATTTAACAGAATTGTTAGCGCGAGAGAAGGGATTGTCTGTTGACATGGAGGGCTTCAAACAAGCGCTTCAGGTTCAAAAAGATCGTTCCCGTGCGGCAACAGCAATTGACACCGGCGACTGGATTCTTGTCAATGAGGATGAGGGGTTTGAATTTGTTGGTTATGATACCTTGACCGCAAAAACAGAAATCGTAAAATACCGTAAAGTTGTTGCAAAAAATAAAGAGCAGTATCAATTGGTTCTTTCCGTCAGTCCGTTTTATGCTGAAGGTGGAGGCCAGGTCGGTGATTCCGGTGAACTTGTCTCAGAAGAAACAGGTGAAAAGATCTACATCATAGATACGAAAAAGGAAAATGGAATTTTTGTCCATTTTACCAATAAATTGCCTATGGATCTGAGCAGTACCTTTATTGCGCAGGTTGACGCTACCAAACGACTGGATACGGAAAACAATCACTCTGCAACTCACTTATTGCATGCTGCACTAAAACAGGTATTAGGTACGCACGTGAATCAAAAAGGTTCATTGGTCAATGCTGATATCTTACGTTTTGATATTTCTCATTTTGCAAAGATGAGTGAGGATGAGATCAAACAGGTAGAGGATATCGTGAATGCTAAAATTCGGGAGAATATCCCGTTGAAAGAAGAACGGAATGTACCTTACCAGCAGGCTTTGGATTCAGGTGTGACAGCTTTGTTTGGTGAGAAATATGGTGATTTTGTTCGTGTGATTACTTTTGAAGATAAATTTTCCAAAGAACTATGTGGTGGTACACATGTGAAAGCGACGGGGCAGATCGGATTCTTTAAGATTGTTTCTGAGTCAGCCGTTGCGGCCGGGGTGCGTCGTATTGAGGCGATTACAGGAACTCGCTCAGCGGCGGTAATTCGTGAACATTTTGAATTGGTACAGCATCTAAAAGAACTGATGAATAGTCCGAAGGACTTTGTGTCTGCTTTGGGTAAGATCATTGACGAAAATGGAGCGCTGAAAAAAGAAATTGAAAAAAGCATTACAGAAAAATCTTTAGCATTGAAATCGGATCTAGAAGCGAAGATCGAACAGGTTGGCGATATCAACTTCTTGTCGACGTTGGTGGATCTGCCGAATGCTGAAGCGGTTAAAACCCTAGCTTATGCGCTGAAGGGAGCTGTCAATAATTTATTTTTGGTTATTGGAGCGGAATTCGATGGAAAGCCAAGTTTGTCAGTCGTAATTTCGGATAATTTAGCAAAAGAAAAAGGTTTAAATGCTAGTAACATTGTTCGTGAATTGGCAAAAGATATCCAAGGTGGTGGAGGGGGGCAACCTTTCTTTGCGACAGCGGGTGGTAAAAACTCAGCGGGATTAAAAACAGCCATTGAACGGGCGAAGGAATTTTTAAGTTAAATTTGAGTATTTAGACCGGAGACTTAGGATGCTTGTTGAATAGACTTCAAATGTAGTGGACGTCTCCTCTAAAATTCTACTATATGAAACTATCCTATTTATTCAAACCGAGTGTAACGAGTTCACTAATTCCGCTGAAGAGCAAATTGTGAATGAATAATCACAGGAGGGAATAAAAGGATAGTTTCTTCACTTTAAAAGGAAACCGAGTGCAAGATGTTTATATTATAGATGAACCTATGGCGCTCACAAAACGATATACAGATGAAAAAGGCAATTTTTTTAGTAGTTGGTGTGGTTGGATTAATGTTTGGTTGCCAGAATAAAGAGCAGTTTACCATCGAAGGAAATATAGAAAATCCTGGTAATATAAAAGTCGTCTCCTTGTATGAGGGGGATACCAAGCTAGATTCTATGTTTTTTGGTGATAATAACAAATTTCAGTTTGTTCGTCAAGCTAGTCAATCGAGATTGTTGTCGCTACGTGTCGGTAAAAATCGCTATGACCTGATTGCTTCTCCGGGTGAGACAATTTCATTTAAAGCAGATTTGCATAAGGATGTTAATGATTATCTCGTTGAAGGGTCTGAATTGTCGAAAACGATCCAGCTATTTGCTAAAGAACGAAATCATCGCGATTATGTACAAGATTCTCTGCAGGGTGTCTTTTCCAAATTAACAGCAAATTCAACTGCTGATGAAATAGAAAAACTTCGTGCAGAATATAAGGCCAAATTTGCGAATGAACTTCGCGACTATACCAACAAGGCTGTCGATTTTTCTGCTAAGCATAATGATCTGGCTGGATTTTATGCCATCTCAACCTTGGATCCGGAAGTAGCAGAGGCAGAAATTATTGCTTATGCAGATAAAATTAAAAACGAATTCACGGAAAATAGATATGTGACTCAATTTAAGGAGGAAACCCAAAAGCTGAAGAAAATGGCTATTGGTCAACCTGCACCAGAGTTGACGTCATTTACGCCTTCTAATAAAGAAGTGAAGTTGTCAAGTTTTAAAGGAAAATATACTTTGGTTGACTTTTGGGCTTCCTGGTGTATGCCTTGTCGTCAGGAAAATCCGAATCTTGTCAAGTTATATAATGCTTATCATACCAAAGGTTTTGATATCCTGTCTGTTTCATTTGACGATAACCCAGGCTCATGGATGCGGGCTATTGCGGATGACAAGTTGGCTTGGACACATGTATCTGATTTAAAGGCTTGGAGTTCACCGATAGTCATAGATTACCGTGTCAAGGCATTGCCCACTTCCTATATTCTCGATCCAAATGGTATTATCATTGCAAAGAATCTGCGTGGCGAAGAGCTAGCTGATTTTTTGAAGAAAACAATTAAGTAATCAATGTGTTATTGTTAATTGAAATATTACTTAATAATTTGGTAACATTAGATTAACTGATTGTTATCATTTTGTTCATATTTTAGCAGAAAAATAAGACAAATGAGTTCTTCGAAACAAAAGATTTTAATTGTTGATGACGAAAAAGATATCTTGGATTTAATTGCATTCAACTTAAATCGTGAAGGTTATCAGGTCTCTACAGCGCAAAATGGGGAAGAGGCAATACAAGTTGCCAAGCAAGTAAACCCCGATCTGATCATCTTAGATGTGATGATGCCTAGGATGGACGGTATTGAAGCTTGTCGCATCATGCGTGCTATGCCTGAATTCAAAAGTACCTTTATGGTGTTTTTGACAGCCAGAAGCGAAGAATATTCAGAAATTGCCGGATTTCATGTTGGAGCGGATGACTATATCGCTAAGCCAATTAAGCCCCGAGCGCTGATGAGTCGTATTAATGCGATCTTAAGAAGAAACGCATCGGAGGAGTCTGATTCAAACGCACAGGATAAAATCGAGATAGCTGATCTGGTTATTGATAGAGATTCTTTCTTAGTTTACAAAGGAGAGCAAAAGATTGTGCTTGCCAAGAAAGAGTTTGAATTGCTTTACTTGTTAGCTTCCAAACCAAATAAAGTTTTCACAAGAGAGCAGATTTTAAAAAGTATTTGGGAAGACTCGGTGGTTGTCACCAATCGGACAATCGATGTGCATATCCGTAAGCTCCGTGAAAAAATAGGCGACGATTACGTCACTACAGTAAAAGGAGTAGGTTACAAATTTGATAAAGAATAAAAAAAAAGAGGCTTAGGCCTGTCTTGGTCGGAAGAAAAATCTTCCGACTTTTTTATTTATATAAAACCTATTTTTTATTGATTCGTTTTTTTATAAGGTCTCAATGAGTTCTCTATGTAGGGTTTATCGGCCATAACGAATCTTCATTCGATTTTTAGAGCTGTTGGTCTCTTGTGAATGCATAATGTTTTTATCTCCAGCCTGGATTTTTGCCTCGTTGAACAAAAGTTGTTGCACGATCATTCGAACGTGCATAAGGATAAGCTTGATCTATTTTTTGTCTTCTATATTGGGGAACTCTTTGACCGGATAACTTGATATCACGGTAACAAATCTTTACTTTTGAAAGATAGCAACGTAAAAAGATCAACATGTCATCTATTCTTATAAAATCTGCGCAACTTGTTAACGAAGGTAAAGTTGAGACTGCTGATGTCTATATCAGTAACGGTCGAATCGAAATGATCGCACAGGAGATAAATCATCCTGCGGATCAGGAAATCAATGCTGAGGGACTACATCTGTTTCCGGGATTAATTGATGACCAGGTTCATTTTAGAGAACCGGGGTTAACCTATAAAGCGGATATATGGCATGAAAGTCGTGCTGCGGTAGCAGGTGGGACCACCTCCTTTATGGAGATGCCAAATACAGTTCCCAATACCCTGACGCAGGAATTGCTCCAGGATAAATATGATATTGCAGGAAAGAATGCATTAGCCAATTATTCATTCTTTATGGGAGCGGCCAACGATAACTTAGATGAGGTATTGAAAACCAATCCACGCGATGTCTGCGGTATAAAGGTATTTATGGGATCATCCACTGGAAATATGCTGGTGGATAATGAAAAAGCTTTGGAAGGCATCTTTGCTAATTCGCCTACATTGATCGCTACACACTGTGAGGACGAAGCAACAATCAAGGCTAATCTGGCGATATTTAAGGAACAATATGGTGAAGACGGATTGAAGATTGAAATGCATCCGTTGATCCGCTCCGCTGAGGCTTGTTATTTGTCTTCGTCCAAGGCTGTGGAATTGGCCAAAAAGCATGATACAAGATTACATATTTTACATATATCAACAGCAAGAGAGATTGAACTATTCCGGAATGATATCCCATTAAAGGATAAGAAAATCACTGCTGAAGCTTGTATCCATCACTTATGGTTTTCTGATCAGGATTACGTAACAAAGGGGAATTTTATCAAGTGGAATCCAGCTGTTAAGACGGCCAATGATCGTGACCATATTCTTAAAGCTGTATTGGATGGACATATTGATGTGATAGCGACAGATCATGCCCCACATACTATCGAAGAAAAAACACAGCCATATGCATCGGCTCCTAGCGGTGGCCCCTTGGTTCAACATGCTTTACAAGTATTATTGGATATGGTCAAAGCAGGTAAAATGACCTTGGAACAATTGGTTCAAAAGTCTGCGCATAATACAGCGATACTATTTCAGATTGAAGATCGCGGCTATATTCGTGAAGGCTATTGGGCGGATCTGGTACTCGTGGATCTGAATAAGCCATATACAGTTTCCAAAGAAAATATCCTTTCTAAATGCGGATGGTCTCCATTTGAAGGACACACGTTTAGTTCAACCATTGAACATACCATTGTATCTGGTAAAGTCGCATTTTCTAAAGGACAAATTATTGAGAAAGGTGCTGGTGAGCGTTTGTTGTTCAACAGATAAGTTGTCATAATATGCAAAAAAGGGCTTTTATAAAATCAATTGCTTTGGGGACATTGGCCATTCCGGTATTGGGAGCTGGTCGCGCTACTGCAATCGTAGCGGAGCTTGCGGGAGCGGCTACTTTGCTGGCAAAGAAGCTATACCCAGGGGATACTATAGGGTTGATAACTCCAGCAGGTGTATTGGACGATGAGGAATCGATCATTATCGCATGCGAGATCTTTGAAACGTTGGGTTTTAAAGTGAAGGAAGGAAAACATATCCGTAGCCGTTACGGTAATTTGGCGGGGACAGATCAGGAACGTATTGCTGACATACATGATATGTTTGCTGATAAGGCTGTCAAAGCAATAGTCTGCATAAGGGGAGGTTCGGGAACTTCCCGTCTTTTGGACAGACTTGATTATAAGATGATTGCTCAAAATCCGAAGATTTTGTTGGGATATTCTGATATAACTGCGTTAATCTTGGCTTTGTATGCGAAAACTGGACTTGTTACTTTCCATGGTGCGGTTGGTATAAGCACTTGGACAAAGAAGCTGGCCGAGGCCTTTAATGCACAATTTGTAGCGAATAAGCCTGCGGTATTTGAAAATCCCAAATTGAAGGGAGATAATATTGTACAGACTAAAGACCGGATAGCTACAATCTCCCCAGGTGTTACTGATGGGGTGTTGCTGGGCGGGAATATGACCGTATTGACGGGCTTATGTGGTACTCCTTATTTACCAGACTTTAAAGATAAGATACTTTTTATTGAGGAGGTCGATGAAGATATGGAACGCGTCGACCGGATGTTTTGCCAGTTGAAAAATGCAGGGATATTGGCAGTGATCAAAGGTTTTATTTTTGGGAAATGTACCAATTGTAAACCATCAGGAGGCTATGGCTCTGTGACATTGGATCAGCTATTCAATGATTATATTAAACCCTTAAATGTGCCTGCTTATAGCGGAGCTGTCATTGGGCATATTGCGGAGCAATTTATCCTTCCGGTAGGTGCAAAGGTGAGAATGGATGCATCACAAGGAACGATTACCTTAATTGAGGCAGCCTTAAAAGATTAACATGAATTTAGTGAAAGAAGATTTTATCAAAGCCTTTTCTTTATATGAAGAAAAGGCTTTGCAGCATAGACGATTTAAGCACGCTGATATCTTGCCACTTTTGCAAGGAAAAGAGGTCAGTAAGCAATTTACTGTTGAAGAGATCGGACGGTCAGTGGAGGATCGTTCAATTTTTAGATTGAAATATGGGCAGGGACCGATAAAGGTACTGTTGTGGTCGCAGATGCATGGCGACGAGCCTACGGCAACAATGGCGCTATTTGATCTGTTTAATTTTTTTAACGGGGAGGTGGATGGCTTTGATACCTTTCGAAAGGAAATCGCGGAAAAACTGACTTTATATTTTATTCCAATGTTGAATCCTGACGGCGCGGAGCGTTATCAGCGGAGAACGGCGATGGATGTGGACATGAATCGCGATGCACGTGCAGTCGCTACCGTGGAGGGGGCTTTGTTGAAAGCGCAAGCGATGTTGTTGAAGCCAGATTTTGCTTTTAATCTTCATAATCAGAATAATTACTATAATATTCCAGGTACCACTACCCCAGTAACAATTTCCTTGCTGGCCCCGGCATACGACTATGCGAGAAGTGTTAATGCTGTTAGGGCAGATGCCATGCGGGTAATTGTGGGAATCAATAAGATATTACAGGAATTTATCCCGAATGCTGTCGCGAAATATGACGACGAGCATACCCCACGTGGTTTCGGAGACAATTTCCAAAAATGGGGTGCCAGCACCATTCTGATTGAATCAGGAGCCTACGCCGGTGATCCTGAAAAGCTGAAAGTTCGAAAATATAATTTCATTGCGCTATTACAGGCCTTTCAGGAAATCGCTTCGGGATCTTATTCGGAACATGATATTGCTGATTATAACGCGATTCCTTTTAATGATGAACAGCTCCATGATGTTCTGATCCGAAACCTATCTATCGAAAAAAATGGTAAGAAGATGCTGGTGGATGTAGGTATTCGGCAAAATGAAAAAACTGTGATAGACGACTATTACGTAGAGGGAGTAATTGAGGATATTGGTGATTTGCAGGATTTCTATGGATATACTGATCTCGATGTTGAAGGACTCCACTTTATTCCAGCAAAATTGTATTCGGACCGGATATTTTCACTGGCGGAATTAACTTTACCAATGATAGGTGATTTGTTGAAACAGGGCTTTGCGGCAATAATGATTTCCGATGTGACTGAAGGTACAAAGGTGCATACTTTCCCAATTCAAACCAGGTGGGATGCTAACTTTCAAGGTGCAGCGAGTCCCATTATAGGAGATCAAGCGGACTTTTTTATTGGCACCGAAGATGAAATTCGATATGCGTTGATCAACGGTTACTTGATTGATTTCATGTTACCATTGGATCTTAATATGAAAAATAAGATGAACTAGCATATTCTTGATACGGATGAGATGGTTTACGGTTTATGCCCATAATGTTTTTTACATTATGGGCATTTTAATTTTGTAAATCACAGTTTATATTTATTGTGTTGTTTTCATT
>PJTS01000189.1_pt1 | contig 57674 bp, 41 predicted proteins | sample 1512251 | NCBI WGS metagenome assembly PJTS01 (sample SAMN08177686, study PRJNA422409) | Soil metagenome, whole genome shotgun sequencing project. | isolation source: Soil (2) enriched on wood chips: alkali lignin treatment | place: USA: Madison | collected 2015-01-15 | reverse complement strand
CACGACCAACAATATCGATCTTGTTGATAGCGCCGGTCATGGCATCGAAACCTGTCGCACATACAATAGCATCAAACGCGTAATCGTTGGCATTCGTCCTTATCCCCTGTTCGTAGAATTCAATGATCGGCTCATTATTAACATCGACGATCTCTACATTGTCCCGATTAAATGTCTGATAATAATTAGTATCGATGACGGGTCTGCGGTCAGCATAATGTGGGGATTTGGGTATAAGCGCGGCCGCCTTTTTAGGGTCATTGACGAGTGTCCATATCCGTTCATTTAGATATTCGCGCAAGCGCAAATCTGTCGTTTCATCGTACTGTATATCAGGAAAGTTTGTCACAAAACCCAATCCTGTTCCCAGATATTTATCTTCCATCATTTGGTGTACTTCATCTTTGGAATAGGAACCCAATGTTCTTTCCGATTGTCTTGATGCGTCACTGAGCACATCCGTCACAGATTCGACAGTAGGATTTGTGTTAAAAAGTATACCCCCCCAGGTTTCACGCGCCTTTTTTCTTATCCGTGGATAGTTATCCTTCACAGCCTGAGTAAAGTCGGGCGTCAGCGCCTGATTTCCAGCAGGAAGCGTGTAATTGGAATCTTTTATAAAAACAGTGAGCTGCGCAGCATCTTGCGCTATGACAGGGATCGACTGTATACCAGAAGAACCCGTTCCGATGACCGCCACTCGCTTGCCTTTAAAATCTACTGGTGTAGTAGGCCAGCCTCCCGTGTGGTAAAATTCCCCCTTAAAATCCGCCATATTCTTAAAGCTCGGTAACCGGGGAACAGATAGATTTCCTGTTGCCAAAATAAAATAGTTCGCCTCGAACAGTTTTCCATCATCAGTCTGCACCAACCATATATTGCCCTTTTCGACATAGTGCGCCTTTACCACCCTTGTGTTAAATAGGATATCTTTCCGTACATCAAATCGATCCGCCACATGCTGAATATATTTTAAGATTTCTGGCTGTGGAGCATATTTTTCAGACCAAGTCCACTCTTTCTCCAGATCTTTCGAAAAGGAATAGCTGTACTCAACACTAGGTACATCACAGCGAGCACCTGGATATCGATTCCAATACCAGGTACCGCCAACATCCTGCCCTGCTTCAACTGTTTGAACCGATAATCCGTTTTCACGAAACTGATGCGTAAGGTACACACCGGCAAAACCAGCACCAACAACCAATACATCTATTTTTTTTGCATCTACTCTCTTCATATTATTCTTATTTTGTTGAATTATCACCGACCACCTCATTCAATATTACACTGCCAATCAGCTGTTGTACCGCTCTACTTACAGGAGAAAAATCAACCCAGGTAAAAAAACCATGCATCTGATCCTCAAACCTTTTAAACGTTACCGAGACTCCTGCTTTGATCAATTTCCCGGCATAATCTTCACCCTCCTGGCGTAAGGGATCATGTCCTGCAGTAATTAATACTGTCTTTGGAAGCCCCTTCAGATCTTCAGCATAGATTGGTGATACATAAGGTTCTTTGCGTTTACTCGGATCCGGAACATATTGATCCCAAAACCAGATCATGTCTTTTTTGGAAATAATAAGTTGATGTCCGTATGTATTATAGGTGTTATTTTCAAAGTCGTCCCCCATAACCGGACAGACCAATATTTGACAGGCTATTTTAGGACCACCTAGCTCTTTAGCTTTCAATACTGTAACCGCAGCGAGATTTCCTCCTGCACTTTCTCCACATACAATCAACGGCAGACGTCCCCCTGCGATGGATTCCATGTTTTTATCGACCCATCGTACCGCCTGATAGGCATCATTCGCAGGAACAGGATGGGGATACTCTGGGGCTTTCCGGTAATCAACAACCGCAACAATACTATGCGTTATTTCGGACAAATAGGTCGCATAAGAAAGATATGCAGAGGCTTTGCCAACAACCCATCCTCCACCATGAAATAATACAATTATTGAAACAGCTTTTTTGGATGGATCAATAATAAAAACATCAATCTCCCCTCCTAAAACTGGAATTGATTCTTTGCGAATTGATTTCATTACTGGATCCTCCGCTTGACCCGACGAGTTAGAATCATAAATTATCCGTGCCTGTTTGGCCGTACATTTATGAAATGGTATTGCCCCGAATTCTTTCATTTGAGACAAAAAATTTTGAGAAATTTCATCTAAGTCCATCATATTTAAATTTATGTTCATTACAAATTGAAGGAAATTATCTCTTCACAGTTTGACCTTTTCTCAGCAATTTTTGATCTTTTATAACACTATTTGTCTACTCCTATTTTTTTGTTAATTTTAAACAACGTGTAAATAACGGGTCTGATATTCATCTTCTAATAGTCAATGTCTATGAAAAATTCCAAGAAAATTCCTTCGATGAAAATGGATCATTTCATGAATACATTCATGAATCGCTGGAAAGCAAAAGGATTTTTCATCAATAGTCAGGATATTAGTACCACCTTCCACTTTGCCCCATTTCGTTTTGATTATTATGCATTGGGTATCTGCACTTCCGGATATGCGAAGATTATGATCAATGGGGAAGAATTCCATTATGACAAAGATTCGTTCGCACTTCTACTACCAAATACTGTTTCAGAGGTCTTGGAAGTTTCGCCAGATTATACGGCAATGAGTGTATACTTTGAAAAGGAATTTCTCCTGACAGATACCAATACCTATCAATTGGACAGATACCAGTTATTGAATCAGCAGGGCATTCCCTGTATAAAAATTGCGGATCAGGAAACAAACCTTATCATTGAATATATTGAAAGGCTAAGATCCAAGATGGAAGATTTAGGTCATCTTTTCAGAGACTCAATTATAAGAAGCCAAATTATCAGTTTAATCAATGAGCTGGAACATATCTATCTTTCGAACTACATTGATCATCATAGGATTTCCCCTCAGCTCGGCAAAGAAAAATTATTAGCTGATTTTAAAGGGCTATTACATAAACATGTAAAAAAAGAGCATCATACCTCTTTCTACGCAGATTCTCTACATGTAAGTACCAAATACCTCAATGAACTTTTGAAGGAAACTACTGGAAAAACCACAAAATCTTTAATTAATGAGGCTCTACTAACAGAAGCGAAAATTCTCCTAAAGACTGGTCGTTTTAATGTATCGGAAGTCGCGAATATCTTAGAATATGATAATCTGGAAGTTTTTAGCCGTTTCTTTAAGAAAGGTACAGGGATAAGCCCGCTAAAATTTAAAAACGCTTAAAATATATCCCAAAGACGAATACTATTCCTGTCATCTGGTAGACCATAAACCCAAACGAGCGACTCAAATACTGATGCAACTAATTTTAATGAGAACAAAACGATGAAAAAATCTATATTAACCATTACATTAAACCCTTCGGTAGATAAAAGTACCCGTGTTCAAAACATTGTTCCCGAGAAGAAGCTGCGCTGTGATACTCCGAAGTATGAGGCCGGTGGTGGAGGAATTAATGTAAGCCGTGCGCTCAAACGACTTGGTATATCTTCAAATACACTTTTTACATCTGGAGGAAAAACAGGCAATATGTTAGAGGTACTATTAAAACAGGAAGAACTCGATATTATACCAATACATACCGACAGCGAAACAAGGGAGAACTTTATTGTGGTAGATACGACCAGCAACCAGCAATACCGATTTGGATTTCCAGGAGAAGCCTTTACAGCGGAAGAGAAGGAAAACATTTTGGCTATTGTTGACCAATTAAATCCAATACCTGATTTTGTTGTCATCAGCGGAAGCCTCCCAAACGATGTTCCCGCGGACTTTATCGGATTACTTATCAATAAATATAAAGCTAAAGGAAGTAAAGTGGTCGTAGATACTTCCGGAGATGCGCTTAAAGTTGCTTTGGAAGAAGGCGTATATTTATTAAAACCAAATGCGGGTGAATTGGCTGCTCTTGTTGGAAAAGAGGAACTGGCTAGCACAGATCTCGATCATGCTGCCCAGCAAATCATTGCGCAAGGCCAAGCTGTCCTTGTTGTGGTATCTCTGGGTGCTCAGGGAGCAGTATTATATTCCGCAGCAGAAAAAATTCAGATGGTTCCACCACTTGTAAAAATACGTAGTACGGTTGGTGCTGGAGACAGTATGGTTGCAGGAATGGTATCCGTTCTGGCTAGAGAGGGTACAATCGAAGAACTACTTCGAATGGGAATAGCTTGCGGTTCGGCAACCACTATGGCCGAAGGAACCGCCCTCTTTCAACGGAAAGATGTGGACAGGCTATATGATGAAGTCAGAAAGCTATAAGTGTGTGGGTTAAATACACAGGGTTTAATTTTTAGCATACCTGTTTAGCTGTAATAGGATTGTTTTCGACAATTTATGCCAGACAACCCTATCCATTGCACGGAACTTATACCCTAATAACTCATTAGCCTGAAGCAATAAGTTACCCCAAGCAGCTTTCAAAATTCGTAAATACAACAAGATATGATTCGTGATAAAAATTTAAACTATTGTTTTATTTCCACAGAAATGCCAGCAAACAGTGGTTGAATGAATCCTATACTTTTATCCAAAAACAGACAAAATGTCATTATGACATCTGCGTATGGGCAAAAAAAAGTTGTCACAAATCATTAAAAAGATTATAAAAATCATTATTCCTATCTTTCTGAAATCAGCCTAGGTCATCCAATAACGAAACTCAAAAAGCTATCTGAAAAAAGCTTAAACATCGTTTTTCCTGAAACTAGTCTAAATATTTTATATCAAAATAACGCAAAAAGTGCTGTTTTAACGGCTTTGATGACAAGTGGCATATTGGAAGATTTTTTGTGGACATGCCAAATAAAAAAGCATATGAATAACGAGTACAAGCTGAAATTTTCAAAACCATTGTTAGAGGTAAAAGATATTACTGGAAAGATTCCAGACACCTGCCCCTATCCAATTCCTTTTGCCCAAAAATCTTTACTATTTGAATTTGAGGGAGCCAGTTTTATCAATCAGCAACTCTATTACGAAACATTCAAGATCGACATGTTCCATTTGAATACAGATGAACCATTTTTAATTGAATACACTGTTCCAAATGATCGCATATTTTTCAATTTTATCCTCCACGGTCAGGTTTTTTTTGGCACCGAAGATCAAACATTGATTACAGCCCCAAAAGATTGCACATTTTATTTATCTGCCGAAAAAGCAGGATCTTATAGCGCTAAGGTTCCCAAAGGAAGCACCGATGTCATCGTTATATCTTTGCTTCCGGGTTGGATAGCATCTGCCGTAGATAATTATCCGACATTAAGTGAAGCCGTAGAACATCTATTGCTATCCAAAAATCGATATGAAGTACTCCCCCATTGTCGGATTGATGATCAAGTCCGGGAGTGGATGTTTGAATTCCTATCTGTCAAATACAAAAACACCATTGTCCAGCAGTCACTTCTTGGAACACGGATCGCCATGACACTTTGTTATTATGAAGAGCTGCTTGCCAGTACAAGTATGGGGAAAATGTACCAGATCAAACGCTATATTGATAGAAATATACTCTCAACGGATCTCGATCTCTCACTGATGTGCGAGAAAGTTTACCTATCCGAAAGGACGATCATTCGTCGTTTTAAAGAAGAATATGGAGTCTCTGTAAAGGCTTACTACAATCAGGTTAGAATGCAGCAAGCCCGTCAGTTAATTGAGAATGAGAAATTACCAATTAAAGAAGTCGTTAATAAAATCGGTTTTTTCGACGAAAGTGCGTTCCGAAGAGCCTATCGGAAGTATCTCCTTGAATTATAGAAATTACCTGAGTATAACTATTTTTCACAAATTATAGTGCAGAAACCGCCAATTTTCTCATTTTTTCGAAAAAAATTGGCGGTTTCTGCACTATTCTAATTTAAACTTGTTTCCGAAATTTGGCTCAATCCACATTTCCCAATTTCATCATTGGAAAATGTGGATGATAAAAGTCTAAATACCTGAAATAAGTTTTATGCAAAAGACATTTACACTGCACATTAAACAAGAGAACAAGACAAAATTCGTATCTCGAATGGATCGCCCATACTTCACGCATTATCCGATCTTGGGTGTCCCTTATCTAGTTGCAGGTTCCAAGGACTGCAGCATTTCCGTTCAGGAAATAGGGCTCCAAGGAAACGGACTTCACCTTATCGAAACATTGGTAGAGAAGGAAGTTGAGCTTGAAATTGACCTATTAAAACCCACGATATTCTTTGTGATGATGATCGAAGGCTCCTATAAACAGTTTAAGGATGAAGGGAAATCCTTATACGCTATGGGGGAAACTTTTTTTATGATCTACTGCCCGGAAAAAAAAATCTCAGTCCATTTAAGCCAGGGTAAACATAGTGCCATGCTTCTTTCAATAGAGCCAGAATTGTTGTATATGATGACTAGCAACAGACCTCACCTCATCGAATTGGCGCACTGTCTCCTTGAGAACAAAAATGAGATTGTGCCATTACCGATGGTTCAAATTGACAAATCTATTTCACATCTGATGCAAAGTATGAGATTATCTTCATTTTATCCGGTCACCGGAAAAATGGAGATGGGGCGACTATTGACTATTTTCGTTGAAAACTACGGGCAAAGGCTCATTGAAAATAACCCCACTATTAAGCAATTATCGCTACGGATGACCAAACAGATCTACAAATTCGTCAGCCAACATTTGGAAGAAGAAATAGAACCAACAGCGCAACAAATTGCAGATCATGTAAACCTACCGGAATCGAAGATCATTGAATATTCAACATTGATTTTTGGCAAATCCCTCCACAAACATCTATTGACGCTAAAACTTGTAAAAGCAGCAGGATTGCTCAGGTCCACATTTGATCCCATAACAACCATCGGACAGAAAACAGGCTTTACAAATGAGTTCCAGTTTTATCGGTTTTTTAAAGATTTCTATGGGATGGCACCAAAAAGCTTTCGGGACCATTATTTTAAATTGAAAAAATCTTAAAAAAATGTGCCACTCGGTTGCGATTAGGTTTTCTCAGACATTTTACCTTTTGCATCATGAGTGGCGCTCTTTTAACCAGCTATATGGAGAATCCGATATTGACACGTATCCTTAATTCGGGTCAGGAAAAAATCTCACTGCAGTCGTCGCGCCCACCTGATTGTAAGTAGTATGAGTATAATTGTTCAAATAGCCTAATCTTGCTTACCCATCAGTTTTTTGCGGAAGAAAGATTTCCTTAAAGACCCTTCGCCCGTAGTTTTATAAACTCTTTGGGAAGAAAACCAGTTTCTATCTTAAAAAAGTTGGAAAAATGCGCAGCCCCAATCTGAAGCTCATATGTGATTTCTTTGATAGTGAGATCTGAACCGACCAATAACCGTTTGGCTTCCTGAATCAATCGATTCTTTATCACCTGTTTTGCAGATATCTCCAATGAAGACTGGCAGAGGACAGTTAAATAACTGGACTGTATACGGAGTGCTTCAGCGTAGAACTCAACACGCCGCTCTGTCTTATAGTTATTCTCTATTAATTCAATAAACTTGGTGACAATTGGATTTTTCACCTCCGAATAATTATATGTCCGGATATTCATACATTTTGTCTTCAAAATCAGATAAGCGGTCCTGAAGCGACTAAATATCAACTCCTCTCCCCCTTTTACCCGGAGTTCAAGAAGGCTTCGAATTGCCAATAACTCGGTTCGTAACAGTTCAAAAACTTCATTGGCAAGACCAAAAGAAGAAATTGGCCTGGTTTTACGTACAGGAACCGTCGTGATAGAAGTTATTGCTTCGTAGACTTCCTCCCTGACCATTAGATGATGAGCTAGGGTATCTTCTGACATAAAGCAAATTCCCACTTGTCCGGGGAATACAACGATGACCTTATTTTTTTGGATAGTATGAATCGTATCGTCTATCTGCACATAGCCGCTCCCCTTTTCAAACAAAACAATACTGAAATATTTTGCCTTTCGGGGTTTTGAGACACGAAATTCACCTTCAATGCGGTTATAATAAATTTTAGAATCATATGCTTTTATACAATCATCGATAGGAAAAAAAACAGATAGACCATTTATTCTATTTACATTATTACTAACTCTCTGCATATTTTATCTCTATTTATAAATATCAGAAAAATCAATCATAGATTCATTCATAATTCAATATATAAAAATTATATTAAATACAATATACAAAAACCCAAATATGAAATTGCTCCAATGCGACGCGGGTGACATATCTAAAAAAATAAAAAAGTATCACCAAAATTTCGCTTAAAATTTTCTGGATCATCAAATTCAAGAACTATATTTGCTTATGAAAATTGTAGGCCAATTTTGACCTGGTTTTCCTCTTTTTGTTATTTTCCAATGAGCAAAATGAGGTATTTTAACCTAATCTTTATTGTAATTATGTATATCAAAAACATTCAGAACCACAATCTTTTTGCTTATCGAAGATTACGGCGGGCGATCGGTTATTTGGGCATCTTTTTACCCATTATCTTGGTTTTATTGTCCCTATTTAAGTTTTTCGGTACCAGTATTCAACCATCTATCAGTCATTACTATTTTTCAAATCTGAGAGAAATTTTTACCGGCACTTTATGTGCCGTTGGATTATTTCTCATCTGCTATAAAGGCAATGGGAATAAAGTCATTTGGAAAAACGATAATCTCCTCACAAATCTTGCTGGATTTATGGCGATTGGAGTTGCATTTATACCCACCGATCCAATCGGTAGCAGCTGCAGCCAATGCACACTGATTGCCGTCGATTTAAAGGGACTGCATTATGGCTTTGCAGCCGTACTTTTTCTAACATTTGCATTTCTTTCCATCAATGTATTTACTATTGGCCAGGAACCCAACAAAGAGATTCCGGTTAGCATCGTGAATGAAAATAATATCTATCGTTTTTGTGGCTATGGCATAATCGTTTGTATCGCTTTGATTCCTCTTAAGCTCTTTGGATATGCAACACTTGTCTTTGAGGCCATTGCACTTTTTTTATTTGGCAGTTCATGGCTTATTAAGGGACGGGCTTTGGGTGATAAAGGTACAATTGGCGAAAAATTATACCGTGAACATAATACCACAGAAACTGAAGATACAGGGGCTGGATAGGAAGCAATCTACTTATTTTAAAATAATTGTTATTTCAAATACAATTCGGCAATAAAAAATCCAAGGCCGACAACCAATAAAGGTAAAGCGATAGATAACAGGATAAGTGGCCAGGCGAAAACACGAAAATAGGTATATAGTTGTGCCGTAGTGGGATCAGCTGGATCATAAATAATTGTTTCTGTTTCGCCAACAGACCAGCTTGGTGGATTACTCGCCTCGGCTAGTTCGTACTCATATTCATTTTGATCCGATGTACGGAAACGGAAAATTGGAGAATAAACCTCGCCATCGGATTCTATTGTCCGGAGCCTAATAACGGTAGCTGTCGTCTTTTCCGCCTTTTTCAAAAATAAAAGGACATTTCTAAAAGTAAGAAAAGCGAAAAAAAGCAGTACCAATCCAAGGCCGACCATTAGGTAATATTGCCACATATTTTTTCTATTAATGTCAAACATACAACGCCAAATAGCTGGGCTTTACAAACCATAAGTTACACGATACGAATATAGTATAAATTCTAATACCACTAACCATTGCTTAGCATGCGACAGAAATCTATTTGCCCCCTATACATGTATAACATGAACCCTAGGTTTTGGGATCATCTACTGGATCGGCCTCTACCCGCTTGTCCTCCTGCGTCAACGGGGCCGGAGGAATCTCACCACCGGCACGCTCGATTTCCTGGGTCTCTACATGTACGGCAAATTGAGCGGGTTCGATCGGAATCCCCATCACCGTTGCGTATTCTCTTGTATAAATCGCTCCAAAATATAAGATAGCAGCGGTATAATACACCCAAAGTAAAATTAAGACAAATGATCCGGCAGCACCATAGGTGTCCTGCGTCGCTGAATGTTCCAGGTATATTCCGATCAGATAACGACCCAAGATAAACAAAACTGCTGTAAATAGGGCTCCCGCCCGAACTGTCCGCCACTGAATATTGACATCAGGAAGTACTTTAAAAATAATACTAAAGAGTAAGAATATAATACCAAATGATAGCGCAAAGTTGATCCCGTCAAGCAGTACCACTGTCATGTCGGGAAAATAACGCTGCAACTGTCCTGTAAGGGCCAAGATGACACCGTTGATAATCAAGGTGACAACTAGTAAAAATCCCAGACCAATGACTAAGGAAGAGGACAACAAGCGATCCTGAATCAGTTTTAACCAGCCTTTCTTGGGCTTGGCCCGTACATGCCAGATTTTATTGATTGAATTTTGGATATCTCCAAATACACTGGTTGCTCCCAATATCAAGGTTATACTACTAATTAGCAGTGCCATATTGGATTTGCCCGACAGTTCAAGATTTTGAATAACTTCCTGAATCTGTTTGGCGGCACTGTTTCCCACTAAGCCACGCAGTTCCATAAAAACCTTCCCTTCGATGGCATCTTCACCATAAAATATACCTGCCAGCGCAATTATTAACACCAGTATTGGGCCAATCGAAAAAACTGTATAGTAAGATAAAGAAGCACTATATTTCATTGAATCTTCATTCAAAAACCCGGCAACGGAGCTCTTCAAAATTCGCCAGTAGGTCTTTATCTTACTTCTACTTTTAGTCCTTATATCCATATTGATCATTTTTGTCAATAAGAATAAACCACCTTCCGGTAAAGAATGTTTTTGGATTTACAAAGAAACAGTAGCAGCCTAGTGCGGTGCTACCTTGTTATTCATGCGAATAGTCCCGAATGGTCCCCTGAAAAACAAGCTGCTTGGTGCCCGCGACTTTTAGGGTAAGATCCATATCCGAAGCGATTGCCTTCAACATTAAAATCGGAGTAACTTTTAAGACATTCGGCCAATCCACAAGATGAATTGCGACATGGGAAAGACTATTGGTTTTCGTATATTTTGCTTGCATCTTGTCTATCGTTGAGGCCGTCGATAATATATTGAATTGACCATCATTTTTCTGAAACCACTGGTAAAATAGCTTACTGGGAAGAAACTTAGGTAAGCTCTCATCCCCCCGAATTCCAAACCTAACATTTGGCACTTTACTTTCATAGGCTGTTTTCTCCTCTACTGTTTCAAAATTGTCATTCACCGCATAATTAATAATGGTATCTGTCTGTACAACCTGATTTTTTAAAACTTCGATATCAACATAATTCCCATTCGCATGGGCCATAATCGAGTCTGCCGAAATCGGAAGATCAACAAGCATGTCTTTTAAGGCTGTCTTTAACTGTTCGTTTGGAAAATTGATCCAGCCTTTGCTGATGTAATTTTCGTTTACCAATTCCCGGACAAGGTATTCCTGTGGAAAATTCCAAGTATCAGATTGGAGTTCACCGGCGATCTCAATACGGCTACCTTTCAGGTCAAATTCAATAAAATTTTTGGAAGAAATATCGCTATAACGCAATGATTTGCGGGTTAGTTCGCTCGGATGATTGATGAAACTCTCAATAGAGACCCGCTCTGTATCCGACTGGATCAACTGGATCATTTCATCTTTCTTTTTATCGAGATTAAAACCCAGTCCCACCAACACGATGTTACCTTTCCAAACAAATGCAATTTTATTTGTATCCTGATAAGCATAATTTACTCCCGGAGCGACATTATTTTCAATAGATTCAACTTCCAGTCCCTCTTTTAAGAATGTCAGAAATTGCCTCTCATCTTTCAAATCAAAAAAAGCATAAAAATTCTTAGTCGTGTCTTCCAGAGAAAAAAGGAATACATTGGCCTTGATATCTATTCCATTGTCTTTTAGCTTGGTCAATTTTTTAGCAAAGTCCTGCCCTCCTTTCGGTGCTGTTTGCCATTTATCGAAAAATTGATTCAATAAGATATCATCCAGAGAAATCGTCAATAAAGCCTTACTCTTTTTATGGACGACAGACTTATACGACTGCTGTTGTCTAATGATATAAATTCCCCAGCCTATTATCACTAATCCTATGATAATACCCAAAGTCCAAATTATTCCTTTTTTAATCATTGTCAGTTATATCAATTGGGTTGTCCAGTTCAGGTTGTTCATCCGGCACAATGCCATCGAGCAGTTGGTTGATCATAAACTGTAAGCCATTGTTTGCGTTTGCTGGCAGTTCAAGTTGCAAATCAGTTTCCAGTCTATCGCCCACAATTCCTTTAGAACTCAAGGTAAAATTACCATAATTATTCAATTCTGCTAATGTAGAACGCCAGCTATTGCCCAACACGAGATTCAGATCTTTTGTCAGCGCTGGTATTTTCTTTGTTTGGAAAGCTGCCGAAAACTTACTTCCTTTCATAAGCTTAGCAAAAGATTTATTGGGCTTGGTCGGATAGTTATCCTTGTGCAAAATTTTATTTAACTGCAGGCTATCGTTGCTGATCATCACTAGATCTTCATTGAACATCAGGTATAAAGGAAAATCTTTGCCATTACCTTGTTTGATTTTATAGATCCCACCCGCAAAACTTGCATCGGACTTTGATACCGCGACATCCAATGCCTTTTTGATAATCCTTTGATCTTCGGATGTAAACATCCAGATAAAAGACACCACTTTCTCTTCCTTTGTCTTATTAACTTCCTTTACGTCATAATTATCATCATAGTCGTAATCAACGTAGTCGATCTTCAGATTACTGATTCCATTGACAACGACCAAATTGTCCCCGGGCATAATTTTGGCAACGGCTTTTTCATCCAGTGCAATTTCAAGCCCAAGGGCCATCAACTCAAGTACCTCATTCTCCTTTCCAAAATATTTTTTCATATTTTTTGTGAAAAATGTTGGTATTTCTTTTAGGTAAGCTTCGGAATTCACATTGACATTAAAATATCCCAATGTTTCCTCTGTCAAATACTTTGCGAACTTCGGATTAGGCTTCCTTGCATACAGCTGTTTAGTCAGTTTCACTAAATCTTTGCCTAGAGTTATACCAGTTTTAAGCGTAATTTTATTTCCCTGTTGTGTCAGGTCAAAAAACATGTCCTTATAATCATTTTCCAAAGAAAAACTGCTTGTATGATAATACGCATCTACCATGGAACGCACGGAACGAAGTCCATCATAGAGGCCTTCAACTTTGGGTAGCCATACACGCGCAATATCCACATTCTTTAGAAAACGCGCCTGCTCTGGCGTAGGTATATTTGGATAGCTACCGCTCAATAGCTGCTCCTGCTCACGCAGTAACCATTTTTCCAATAATATATTCTTAATAGAATCATTTCGTCTGTTCACTTCCTCAAAAGCTGTATCAAGTGAATCGTAGTTGATATGATTTTCATAGAGACTTGTATCAGCTTCGGTTGCATTGGCATAGACGTCCAAAGGTTCCCCCTCCTCCTGCTGTACCTCAGCTTGCAATGTATCAAAATCAAATGCATCCCATTCCATCGTTGTAGAATCCATTAGTACAGAATCCGCACCGTTAGCTGCGGCTTCGGCCTCATCTGCCGCCGCACTGGCTGCAGATACCGCAGCGGCGGCATAATCTATATTTTCGATACCATATAATGCGGCAATGGAATCGTTGGCAAAATAGCTCGTACCAACCTCACCTTTTAAAATTCTAAACTCCTTTGCATTCCAAGCGAGCAATTGACCATCCGCGGTTCTAAATCGGTTATAACCGTTCAAGGCCGGAAGCGAAGTCCCCTGCATATGCAGCAACTTTTCAAAACGGCTGACCGCATTGATCGGGACAATCATCTCTCCATATAACAAGCTATCCCTATCATTTCTGTAGTATATAGCCATTCCCTTCGAATCAATTCCTGTCTGCTGGAAATCCTTTTGCAGGTCAATACTCTTCTTTTCAAAATATTTGAAAAAACCAACCCGATCCAATAACTTATTCAATGTGGAAGCTTCTGCGTATTCCACGACTTTAGCCAGATTAATAGCCACTACTGTATTTGATCCATCGGGTATTTTGGTATCAAAGCCCTGCGCTTGCACCGAACTAAAACCCAAAGACAACATAACCCCACAACAATAGGGAAGTAATTTTCTTCCCGGACGGCCTAATAAACTAGCTGATATAACCATATACATTTGATACTTTCTCTTATTTATCTATAACATCAAAAGTATCAAATGCAATAGGCTATTCTCATCCCTGAATTCAGGTAATTCGTGGATTTCTCCTAAGCTTCACGTATCAAACCATATTCTATAGCGGATTTGACAGCCGCAGTCACACTTTTCGTCTGAAATTTTTCCATTAAGTTTTTACGATGACTCTCCACGGTATGGGAACTAATAAACAGGGATTCGGCAATCTGATTGGTCGTCATTCCTTTGGCTACAAAGGTCAATATCTCCTTTTCACGGCGTGTGAGTTTGGGAACTTGTTTCAGTCCGGAATCTGTTTTCTTGTTGAGTATAGCCTGGGTTTTCTCACAGATGTACCGCTTGCCCACCAAAACATCGGATATGGCGGTAATGATTTCATTGCCGGTGGCATTTTTTTGAAGATAAGCATCTGCACCTTCATTCAAAATACTATTGATAACCGCCAATTCATTATGCACACTAAAGGCTACTATTTTCAGCTCTTGATGTGATTCTTTCAATCCCTTGACCAGATCGATTCCATTTGCATCGGGAAGATTAATATCCAATAACAATACAAGCGGTGCATCGGCTACAATGTTTTTAAATAGTTCTGCTGCACTTGCATACATACCCACAACTTCAAAATCTTCGTGGGAATTGATAATATTTTTTAATCCCTCTAACAACAGCGGGTGATCATCTGTAATCGCTATTTTTATCATCTTAAGTTATTAATTAAACAACAGGCAATTCAATTTCTATGGTAGTCCCTTCGCCAATGGCGGATATAACCTTCATGTCACCATGCAGAAAAGAAAGTCTTGACTGTATATTGTGCATGCCTGCAGAATGTTGTAAATCTATCTTTTCGGTATCAAATCCCTTGCCATCATCTTCAATAGTAATATGTAAACGCTCATTATAGACAGAAAGTTGTATGAAGATAGTGCTTGCTGCAGCATGCTTCAATGCATTGTTTACCAGTTCTTGGATTATTCTGTATAAGGAAATCTGATGTTCTACACTTAATTTTGATTCAAATTGGATAAATTCACATTCTACCTGACAATTCGGTTGACTCATTCGCGCGGCATAATCCTTTAAGGCTTCCTCGAGACCATATTTGACAATTAGATCCGGCATCAGGTTATGTGCGAGTCGACGCAATTCGTCTACAGCATCATCCAGCAGTTCGATACTTCGTGTAATACCATCCTTAACCGAAGGCTGTTCGGCCCCGCTATCGCTGATCGAGGATAAGCCCAATTTTGTACTTGACAACAATCCCCCTAAGCCATCGTGCAGGTCTCTAGCCAAACGTGTCCGCTCCTTCTCTTCCCCTGCCAACATCGCCGTCAGATTTTTAATGGCATGCTGCTGATTATTTTTTTCGATTTCAAGCCCATGCAAGTGTTCCTTTTGCTTTAATGTTTTGGAACGTTGCCAATAAGCATAAAACAATAAGATGACAGCGATTAAACAACTAATAAATAACCAGATATAAATCGAGTTCATACGTGATTTAAAGGCAATCTCTTGTTTAGAAACATCAAGTTCCTGCAATCGCTGTTCATTCTCCAAGCGGCTCAATTGCAAGTCCTGTTCCTTTTTGTCGCGCTCAAGTTGAAGCACTTTCAACTGTTGGGTACGGTTTAGTTCGTTCAATTTTAAATTTTCAACCAATTGATTCTGTCGATCATTTAGCGCTTTCATCAATTTGATCTGTTGTTCCTTTTTCTCCCCCTCTAAACGAAGACGCATTAATTTTTGGTTTTGCAGTTCCCGTTCATATTTTATTTCAAGTTGTTTGGTTTTATCCAATTTATCCGAGTTGAATGCCTCCTCAAAAACATTGATATAACTTTTTTGGTATTGAAATGCCTCTTCGTATTTTCCCTCTTCGACACTCACTTCAGCCAGTCTACTAAAAAGACTTAACCCCATCTGATAATCATAATGTGGCTCTCGCTGCAGGTTGTAAAGCGCTTGTTGCAGGTACTTTTTGCCCTGCTCCCGATGGCCGCTTTTAAATGCCTCGTCAGCCAATACACCATAGGCTGGAACAGAGATGGCATATTGTCCTGTTTCCTGTGCAATTTCTAAGGCCTGCTGGGCAAATGAAATCGCTTTTTTAGCACCATTTTCAGGATAAAATTCATGATACAGATTGGCTAGATTCACCGAGACATAGGCCATATCTGTCGGGTTAACAAGATTTTTCTGATTAGTTTTTGCTATTCGGTAAGCTTCCAGATAATGTTCTTCGGCTTTCTTCAAAAGTTGCTGATCTGTTCGGTTTGACCGATATTCCTCCTCAAATAGGTAACCAGCTTGCATGTAGGCATCAAATAAACTACTCGTATTCTGACCTGCTTTCGCTGTCTCCAATAGAAGGTTCGTATACTTCTCCTGAAATTCGTAATTCCGCTGATTGGCATAAATAGCCGTCAATTCTTTATATATCGCCAATTTTCGGGCTATATTCGCATCTGTCTGGGAGGCCTTTTCCAAAAAAGAAATTGCTTTATGAAACTGCGAAACAGCCTGATCCTCCTTGTTCTGCCTTGTCATAATCCAGCCATCACAATAATGAATATATCCCTTGATACCGTTATCATTGATTATGGGAAGAACGGATTTTGCATGTTCCAGGTAAAACCGCGATTTCTCAAAGAGGCGATCGTTATAACTATTCATTGCTGCGATGCAATTCAAATAGGCATAGTATTGTTTGTCGGGGTAATTTTTGGCCAATTGAATATTGTCATTGAGCAACTGACTTGCCAATGCTTTCTCATTGGCGAAATATAGGGCCTGCGCATATTTTCCGGTCAACAGAAACCGTTCCTTACTCCCTAGCGGAAGATTGTAGTATGATTTCTGTAGCTCCTGCAACTGCTCTTGGGCATAAAGCTGACAGCAAGAGAATAGAGAAACTAAGCATATAATAAAGGTTTTAAAAAAAACACGAATATACTTCATAAAGTCTATTAATTCCCATTAGTGGATTGGTCAAACTTAGATAAATTTACCCTTATAAACAATTATAATTACCGTCAAAATTACCCTGATCGCTGTAAATGCACTGTATTTGTACCAGCTCAATAACTGCAATTTCCTAAATACAATACCATTGAGGCGAAGTGAATAGCAAAAAGTGTAGCTTTGCATATAGTACTTCACTTGATCAGAAAAGAATCTGTAATGATAAAATATTTATACCTGTTTCTTGCTATTGCAGCAGAAATTTTCGCCACGACTTTCCTAAAGAAATCTGAGGGCTTTACCTTATGGAAACCTACCGTTATCTGTATCATTGGTTACATTATCGCTTTTTATTTCCTGAGCATCACATTGAAATACCTTCCTGTCGGAATATCCTATGCTATCTGGTCGGGGGTTGGTATTGTTGCCATTACATTGATAGGGATAATTTTGTTTAAACAGATTCCTGATACACCAGCAGTAATCGGAATGATATTGATCGTCGCTGGGGTTATTATTATCAATGTCTTTTCAAAAATGGGCGCACATTAGCTGATCTAAAAACTAAATGTGTATTTTTGCAACTTACATAAACTAAAGGATACGTGTCGTTAGAGAAACTAAAACTAAGCAAAAGATTGACTGCTACGATGACCGAGCTCGGTTATTTGGCTCCAAAGGAAGTTCAGAGTAGATGTATTTCCAGAATTCTTGGCGGACAGGATGTTATTGCGATTGCTCCTGAAGGAGCGGGCAAGACCACTACTTATGTATTATCAACCTTGATGAAATTAAAATTCACGGATGATGAAGCACCTAAGTTTTTAATCTTGGCTCCCAATGAAGAACGCATCGACGAGATCGTTGAAAAATTCTACCAACTAAGCAAAAATAGAGATCTTCGTATTATTGGATTGCGTGCCGGGGGAAGTATGGAAGAAGAAATAGAAGAACTAGTTGCTGGAAAGGACATTGTAGTCGCGACACCGAACCGTGCACGGGCAATCTATCTCAAATTAGCCCTCAATCTAAACCGTATCCAAACGTTAATTATTGATGATGCAGAAGAAATCATCAAACAGGGCATGCAAAATCCTGTAAGAGAACTAGCAGAAAGTTGTGGTAAAGTACAGCACCTGGTCTTCAGTACTGTTGAACATCAGAAGCTGTATGACATGATTGATAAGCATCTAAATGAGGATTATGCTGTGATTGAAGTGGATGAATTGGAGAATGAAACCATTGACACTTTAGATCTTTTATTGTACCATCTTCCCAATTTCACCACAAAAATCAATCTACTGAATTACCTTCTACAAGATAAAGAGGTTTTTCAAAAAGTGATTGTTTTTGTAAATTCAAAGCTTACAGCACAAAAGCTTGCTACTAGCCTATTTCAACAAGGGAAAGAGGAAATCGCTATTCTAAATCCACTATTTTATGATGATTTTGGTTTTGAAACAACAGCAGACTTTATAGAGAGTGAGCAAACTCGTGTTTTGATCATTGCCCGGGAAAACACCAATGCAGTTGATCTCGCAAATATTCCTTTTATTTTTCAGTTTGAATTGCCAAATGAAAAAGAGGAATTTTTAAACCATTTAGTCAAAAATGACGAAAATGAGGACTCCGTGGTATTGACATTTACAACCGATCTGGAACTTCCGATGGTCAGAAAAATAGAACAGGCTGTAGGTAAGCGAATGGATGTACTGGATCTTCCTGAGGATCTGCAGATTTACAATCCCACAAGTGATAAAAAGAAAAAATCAACCAAGGAGGAACAAGAAGATAGTTCCCGCGGTGGAGCTTTTCATCAAAAGAAGGAAAGTAATTCCAAAACTTTCAATTATGGAGGTGGTGAAAAAGCAAAAATGACGATGAAATTGAAAAAGAAATAAATAAAAAAGGGAAGTTTAAACTTCCCTTTTTTATTAAAATGTCAGCTTTTCATTGATCCTTTGAGGCATCGATCAGCTCGTTATGCTGGGTTTATTGATCAGAAAGAAAACCTAGTCGAGTTTCAACGTTAGGGCTGCCTACAAACATATAATAACTTTATTTCAGCACCTTTTTTAGCAACTTAATATAGGCATTTGCGATATGTTCCATGCCCTGATCATTGGGGTGTGCATAATCCACCGTTGAGTTTAGGTCCAGCCCCAGTTCCCCACTCGATAGCATAAAAATCTGCCGAATTCCTTGTGACTGTAATTTCTCGTAGGTCGCTTTCAAGACGCGGCTACTTTGCTGATATTCTTTGTTTTTGTCTTCGTTAAATATGGTATTGATATTTCCAGAACTATGTTGTGTCAATATGATCGGTGTTGTCGGATGTTCTTTTCTTAAAAAGGTAACCGCATTGACCAATAGCGAATCCAATTGTTTTTCGCTGAGTGATTTAGTAATTGCAAGATTCGGAATACAATCCAAAATATAACATGCAGCGTCCACCTGATTCATTACATTTAGGATAGGCTGTTCAAGACGACCGTTACCTGAAAAACATAAATTCAACATCTCGTTATTAACAGCTCTACCTACCTGACTTGTCCAAGCAAGGCCCGGCCGGCTGGTACATGCTCCCTGTCCTATAGAAGTGCCATAGACCACGATAGGTTTCGAGGTAGCGGTATGTGTATATGTTAACTTCGCATCACTAGGAACACCTATTTTCAACCATTTAACCGTATTATACAAAGGCAGATACAAGCGATAATTAAAGTTACTATTCTTGCCTATATTCTTCCAAGTATAAGAAATCGTGTCTGAAAAATCATAATTACCGTAAGCCCATTTCCAAACTTTATGCGTTGTATCATAGGCATAAAGATCCAGTCCACTCACACCAGTAGTAGGCATATGGGGCATATTCAATCCGCCGGAAACTTGATATTGCACTGTAATTTCCGAAGCTGATGTCTGAAAATCAATATAGAGTCCAGCAGAATTTTGTCCCAGTTCCCAGACAGGTTTGCGTACCTGCTTTTCCAGCTCATCCGGTAGTCGACCAAACGCTGTGAGCTTCTGATTGTCGAGTCGGCCTTCAACACGCTTATCATCAAGAGGAGAAAACCAAGTATAATTTTGCTGTCCTTTGACAATCGAAAGCGAGAACAGCATCAGAGCCATGAGAGAAACTTTTGAAAACATACGATACTTTAGGTTTAAATTTGAATTGATTAAAAAAAGGAGCCTAATTGGCTCCTTTCTATTACGATTTATTTATTATACTATAAAATAGCTTGTCTTACACGTACTAGTTTTTCCATCAATCCTTCAAGTAGATCGAGGTGCAACATATTTGCTCCATCAGATTTTGCATTTGCAGGATCAGGATGGGTTTCTATAAATAGACCATCGGCCCCAACAGCAATCGCCGCTTTGGCAATTGTTTCGATCAAGGCAGGCTTTCCACCTGTTACCCCTGAAGTCTGATTTGGCTGCTGAAGTGAATGTGTACAATCCATTATAGTCGGCACATTAAAGGCACGCATTTCAGGAATTCCCCTATAGTCAACGATCAGATCCTGATAGCCAAATGTATTACCACGATCGGTCAAAAATACCTTTTCATTACCAGACTCTACAATCTTGTCTACGGCAAACTTCATGGATCCCGCACTTAAAAACTGTCCTTTTTTTACGTTAACGATTTTATTGGTTTTTGCTGCAGCGACCAATAAATCCGTTTGTCTACATAAAAATGCCGGAATTTGAAGAACATCTACGTAAGCTGCGGCCATTTCCGCTTCATGGCTTTCATGGATATCCGTTACGGTAGGAACGCCGAAGGTCTTCCCTACTTTCTCCAAAATTTTCAGCGCTTTTTCATCTCCGATACCCATAAAAGAATCCAAACGAGACCTGTTGGCCTTACGATATGAACCTTTAAAAATATAAGGGATATTGAGTTTATCTGTAATAGTAACAATCTTTTCAGCAATCCGCAAAGCGATTTCTTCTCCCTCAATTGCACATGGCCCTGCCATTAAAAAGAAATTCTGCGAAGTTCCATTCTTTATTTCAGGAATGTATTTGTTAATCATATGAATTATATAAAAATTTTAATTACCCAATTCCGATAAAAATTTGATACGCATCAATTGAAGGTCTTCAAAACTATAATCGTCTCCTCCTAATTCCTTAAGCGCATCATTGATCGAATCAGTTTCAGCTGTTTTAAAGTAATCGTACACTTCGTCCTGACGATCTTCATCAATAATTTCGTCAATAAAATAATTGATATTTATCTTGGTACCGGCATTAACGATCGTTTCAATTTCCTTTAATATTTCCTCGTAGGTAATCCCCTTTGCTGCGGCAATATCATCCAGCGCGAGCTTGCGGTCAATATTTTGGATGATCGCCACTTTCAACGCAGATTTATTTGCTGTACTTTTGATGACCAGGTCTACAGGTCGGTCGATTTCATTTTCCTCCACATAGTCCTTGATCAGCGCAATAAAGGAAGCTCCAAATTTAATCGCCTTACCATTCCCTACCCCTTGAATCTGTTTTAATTCGTCGATATTGACCGGATAATGTGTACACATTTCCTCTAAGGAAGGATCTTGGAAGATCACAAATGGCGGCAATGATTTACTCTTAGCGATCTTTTTACGCAGATCTTTGAGCATACCCAGTAAGGTCGTGTCGAGTGCTCCAGTTCCATGACCAGCCTCGTCTCCAGCAGTACTTTCGGCACTTTCAATAGGGCGGTTTAAAACAAACTTTAACTGGTAAGGATTGTCTATATAATTCCGACCGATATCCGTTAATTTCAACAAACCATAGTGATCAATATCTTTCTCAACAAAGTTGTCCAATACGGCTTGTCGTAACAGTGATTTCCAATAGATAGTACCTTTTTCTTTTCCTGAACCAAATAGACGGTGTTCGTCATGTTTGTAGGACGATACAGGTTGATTGTTCTGCCCGATCATCACGTTAATGACATGGTGATCGTCAAATTTTTCGCCCTGTTCTTTAATAAAGCCCAATACATCTTTTAGGGATTCTTCGGCTTCAAAATATTCTTTTTCCGAACGGCAATTGTCGCACATGTTACTACAACCCTGTTCGTCAAAGTTTTCTCCGAAATAATGAAGAATCTGTTTCCGACGACAGACGGCAGATTCGGAATAATCGATGACTTCTTTCAGGATCTGCGTACCGATCTCACGTTCGGCCACAGGTTTATCTTTCATGAATTTTGTTAGCTTTTCAACATCTTTCTCCGAATAGAAAGCCAAACAATAGCCATCGCCCCCATCACGGCCAGCACGGCCAGTTTCCTGGTAGTAGCCTTCCATGGATTTTGGAATATCATGGTGGATAACATAACGGACATCCGGTTTGTCAATCCCCATACCAAAGGCGATTGTTGCGACAATCACTTCCACATCCTCCATCAAGAATTTATCTTGCGTATCAGCCCTTGTTTTCGCATCAAGGCCTGCGTGGTAGGGCAGCGCTTTAATACCGTTTAGGTTCAATACCTCGCTTATTTCTTCAACTTTCTTTCTGCTCAAGCAATAGACAATACCTGTTTTGCCCGGTTTTGTTTTGATAAAGCGCACAATTTCTTTGACCACGTCTTTTTTGGGACGTACCTCATAGTATAAATTGCTCCGATTGAATGATGATTTAAATAGCACAGCATCATTCATCTGTAAGTTTTTACGGATATCAGATTGCACTTTTGGAGTCGCTGTTGCTGTCAACGCAATGATTGGAATATTAGCACCTATCTCATTGATAACCTGACGTATTTTGCGGTATTCCGGTCTAAAATCATGTCCCCATTCTGAAATACAATGTGCTTCATCTACGGCAACAAAAGATACGGTAATCTGATGCAAGAACTCCACATTATCTTGCTTAGCAAGTGATTCTGGAGCTACATAGAGTAACTTGGTCTTTCCTGCAAGCACATCCTCCTTTACACGGGTGATTTCACTCTTGTTCAGTGAGGAGTTTAAAAAATGAGCGATACTGTCTTCGCCGCCGAACGCGCGAAGTTGATCTACTTGATTTTTCATTAAAGCAATCAACGGGGAAATTACAATTGCGGTTCCCTCACTCATGAGTGCTGGCAGTTGATAACAAATTGATTTCCCTCCCCCGGTTGGCATAATAACAAACGTATCCTTCTTTTGAAGAATGCTGGTTATAATAGCCTCTTGATCTCCTTTAAAAGTATCAAAACCAAAAAAATCCTGTAAATTGTCGAAAAGTGATTTTTCTATTTCCATTGCGCCTTGGGCAAAAATAAGATAGATAAATGAAGAAATAATCCTGAAAAATAATCTATTTTTGCAATCTATTCTAATACATAAAAGTAAGAGTATTTTTTGTGAAAAACAACTACGAAATAAAAAATATAGCTATTCAAGCTATTCAAGAAGAAGCCAAAGCAGTAGCTGCTCTGGCTCAATATATTGATGATGATTTTGTTACCGTTATAAATAAAATCCTGCATCTTCAGGGTCGGGTAATCGTCACAGGCATCGGAAAAAGTGCCATTATCGCACAAAAGATTGTTGCAACATTAAATTCGACAGGCACGCCCTCTATCTTTATGCATGCAGCAGATGCCATCCATGGGGATCTGGGTATTATCCAACAGCATGATTTAATTATTGCCATATCCAAAAGCGGTAATACACCTGAAATCAAGGTCTTGGTTCCATTTCTAAAACAAACGAAAAATACGTTGGTAGCTTTGGTTGGCAACACGGAGTCCTACTTGGCGAAAAATGCGGATTACATACTAAACACCACTGTTGAGAAAGAAGCTTGTCCAAATAATTTGGCGCCGACATCGAGCACAACAGCACAATTAGCCATGGGCGATGCGCTAGCCGTGGTACTACAGGAATGTCGTGATTTTACGGACCAGGATTTTGCGAAGTACCACCCTGGTGGTGCCCTGGGCAAAAAGCTCTATTTAAAAGTGGCGGACTTATCAGATCAAAATGGTAAACCTAGCGTACAATTGGATGCTAACGTCAGAGATATTATCATCACTATTACGCATTTCAGACTGGGCGCAGTAGCTGTCTTAGACGGCGCACGGATCCAGGGTATTATTACCGATGGAGACATCCGCCGCATGCTCGAAAAACATACTGACCTCGCAACGATCAGCGCAGCAGATATTATGGGCAAATCCCCGAAGGTGATCGACAAAAATGAACTGGCAGCCAATGCACTTCATATCATGCGGGAAAACAACATCACGCAGTTATTGGTATCAGATCAAGGGAACTATGATGGGGTTATCCATATCCAAGATCTGCTTAAAGAGGGTATAATCTAACTGTAATAAAGTTGTTAGATGTGTAATAAATTGACAATAAATATTACATTTGGCATATCAGTTGTACTAGTTTAATCACAAAGTAATATCTTAGAAGCATGAAAAAGTATATAACAATCTTAGCAGTGATCATTTCCTTTATCGGTTTTTCGTCTATGCAAGCTGGACAAGGGGAATTTAAATTTGAAAAAGAAACACATGATTTCGGCAAGATTCCGGCTGGAACACCTGTATCATATAATTTTAAATTTTCAAACACAGGCAGTGAGCCTATTATCATTTCGAATGTAGTCCCGACTTGTGGTTGTTCGGTAGCCGAGTTCACTAAAACTCCAATCAAACCAGGAGAAACAGGAACAATCAAGGTAACGTATAACGCCGCAGCCAAAGCGCCATTTACCAAAAGTTTTACGGTACAATCGAATACGAAAACACCTGTAAAGACACTTTATATTAAAGGGATTGTGGAATAAAAATCCAACGGATAAAACGAAAAAAGCCACATCCTGATGTGGCTTTTTTCGTTTTATTTTGGTTAGCTTTGCACAACTAATTTTAAAAAAACTATAATGCCAGTAATATCAGAAAAAGGGCTAAATATGCCTGCGTCACCCATCAGAAAACTGACGCCTTATGCTGATCAAGCAAAAAAAGAAGGTAAAAAAATATACCACTTAAATATCGGGCAACCAGATATCCAAACACCTGAAATTATGCTTAATGCTTTGAAAAATATTGATTTCAAAGTATGGGCTTATACACCTTCTGAAGGTACCGCCTCCTACCGAAAAAAATTAGCCGAGTATTATAACAAGCTAAATTACAATATTGAACCTACTGACATCCTGGTAACCAATGGTGGCTCAGAAGCGATCACAATCACCATGCAAGCCTGCTTAAATGAAGGTGAGGAAGTGATTATCCCAGAACCGTTTTATGCAAACTACAATGGTTTTGCCTGTTCTTCGGACATTGTGATCAAACCGATCATGTCTTATATTGAAAGTGGATTTGCACTACCTTCCATTGCTGAATTTGAGAAAGTAATTACCGAGAAAACCAAAGCAATCTGCATCTGTAATCCCAACAATCCGACAGGTTATCTTTACTCGAGAGAAGAGCTGGAAGCATTAAGGGAGCTTTGTCTGAAATATGATCTCTATCTATTTTCTGATGAGGCTTATCGCGAATTCTGCTACGATGGCAGAGAGTTTATATCTCCGATGCACCTAGAAGGCCTCGAGAATAATGTTGTTATCTTTGATACGGTTTCAAAACGTTATTCAGCATGTGGTGCCCGTATAGGTTGTATTATCACCAAAAATAAAGAATTATATCAGACGGCATTGAAGTTTGCTCAGGCACGCTTAAGTCCATCTTTGGAGGGACAAATTGCTGGCGAAGCTGCTGTCGATACTCCAGACAGCTACTTTGAGGCGGTATCTAAAGAATATACAGCCAGAAGAGATGTATTGGTCAGCGGATTAAATGCAATTGATGGTGTATACTCTCCTAATCCCGGAGGTGCATTTTATGTAGTTGCTAAGTTGCCGATCGATAACGCGGATAAATTCTGTCAATGGATATTGGAGGAGTTTTCCTACAATAACGAAACGGTCATGATGGCTCCAGCAACTGGCTTCTATAGCACGGAAGGTGCCGGAATAAATGAGGTTCGTCTAGCTTATGTATTGAATCAAAATGATCTTAAAAATGCATTGATCTGTTTGGAGAAAGCCCTAGAAGTATATCCAGGAAGAACGAATTAAAAAACAACAATAATATGTTATCAAAGCCGGTCCAAAAAAAGGACTGGCTTTTTTTATGCTCCAATGATATCATAAGGGCAGTTTTCTTATCAATTTTAAAAAAAACAAAACAAACTTTCGAGCGACATTGTTCTTATTACAGTATAACTAAAGATATTGCATATGGATAAATTGAAGAAATTCCAATTGATGGAAAAAATAGCGAGAGAATTAGAAGATGTCAGAAATAGCCAACAAGCTGTTTTAGAAAAGATAGGCAAAATCGAAGTTGATAACATCGAACTCGGTGATAAGAAAATTGAACAAACAATTCCCGAAATCTATCAACGCACAGCGGATAATTCAGACGCTATCAAAGCGCTTCTGGAATCTTTTCAAGAACAGACAGCAGAGTTTGGTGAGAAAAACAATGTAGAAAAATTATTGGAGCAACAACAAATCAATAGTATAAAATAGTTGTCTTCAAAATACGAAAAATGCCGATTGAAAAATCGGCATTTTTTGTTATATCGCGTTTATGCTTGTATTCTTGAGGCTTTGACTTTCAGATATTCCTCTTCAACAAAATGTAGTTGCTGCTCTGGAGTCAAATTTGAGTTATCCAATACGATAGCATCTTCGGCTTGTCGCAGTGGGCTCTCAGCGCGGGTACTATCAATGCGATCCCGATTGGCAAGATTTTCAACAACCTCTTCGAGTGTGACATCCTCCCCTTTCTCCGTCAATTCCAGGTATCTTCTAGCTGCCCTAACTTTCGGATCTGCAGTCATAAAGATCTTCAGATCGGCGTCAGGGAAAACGGTAGTACCAATATCCCGGCCATCCATAATAATATTTCTCCGGCTACCCAATTTTTGTTGTTGCGCCACCATTGCGGTTCGTACTGCTTTAATTGCACTTACATCACTGACTTTATCAGAAATGTACATCTGACGGATTTCTTCCGAAATATCTTCATCATTGAGGTGAATCTCCGTTTTGACTGCATTTGGAATAAAGTCGATATGGATCTCATTTAACGCCTGATCAATCGCTTCCTGATCATCCAAAGCAATGTTATGACGAATAAAATAAAGGGTTACCGCCCTGTACATCGCGCCGCTGTCAATAAAGGCAAATTTCAGCTTTTTAGCTAAAGCCTTGGCAAGTGTACTCTTTCCACAAGAGGAAAAGCCATCTATGGCAATAATAAAATTGTGTCTTCCACTCATTATTCATTTCCTCCTATGATGACACCGGGCTTATTCACTAAAGAGACTTTAGTTAAATTACCATCCACGATGCTTTCTGGTAAAAAGATATATTTTTTATCGTAAATAATATTGTCAATATAAAAGCTCAACCAATACTCGTTGGTCAGACCGAATACCTGCTCATCGATCGCTTCAACCCGATCAAAGGATTTGGGCTCTATATTCCCGATGAAATGCCGTAATGTTGTTGTGGTAACCTGTCTCCCATCCTTTTCACCATACCCTTTTGAACTGATCAGCACATTCTGTATCGCGATATTCTTATCGTTGATAACGTACACTGTCCAGTTTTTCGTCTCCACGGTCTCGCCCTCCAAAACCACGGCTATCATGATATCTTTTACTATATTTTCTGGCAAATCTGCTTTCATCCTTATTTAGACTTTGTCGTTTTCTTAGCTGGAGCCTTCTTTGCTGTTGCTTTTTTAGCAACTGTTTTCTTTTCGGCAGTTTTTGCTTTCACGGCTTTCCCCTTCGGGGCATCCGCTTCGGCCCACTTCAACACATCTTCGTAGCTGATCTTTTCGATTTCCGTTCCTTTCGGAATTTTCAAATTCTGCTTACCAAAACGAATAAATGGTCCCCAACGGCCTTGTTCAATTTGCGCATCTGGATTCTCATCGAATACACGGATCACTTTTTCAATATCTTTCTGACGTTTTTCTTGAATGATTTGGATGCATTCCTCTTCGGTTACATCTAAAGGATCTACTCCTTTTGGCAAGGAATAGAAAGCCGAGTTATGACGGATATAAGGCCCAAATCGACCAATAGCAACTGTCATTTCCTTCTCTTCAAATACACCAACTTTTTTGGGCAATTTGAATAACTCCATCGCATCCTCAAAGGTGATTGTTTCAATCATCTGTCCTTTGCGTAGGGATGCAAATCGAGGTTTTTCTTCGTCATCAGGAGAACCGATCTGAACCAAAGGTCCAAATTTTCCGATACGCACAGAGACGGGTTTACCTGAAACCGGATCTACACCTAGCTCACGCTCATTGTTGGCGCGATCGGCATTCTCCAATGTATCTTCTACTTCAGAGTGAAACGGCCCATAGAAATCGTGCAACATTTTTGTCCATTCGGTCAATCCATGTGCAATATCGTCAAACTCTTTCTCCACATTCGCTGTAAAGTGAAAGTCTACAATACCATTGAAATGCTCTACAAGGAAATCATTCACAACAATACCGATATCCGTTGGGAACATTTTCCCTTTTTCTGCTCCTGTTATTTCCGTCTTAGTGACAGCTTTCAATTCCGTGTTCTCAAGCGTCAACACACGATAATCACGTGATCTCCCCTCTCTTTCTTCTTTCACAACATAGCCACGATTTTGGATCGTAGAAATTGTTGGTGCATAAGTAGAAGGTCGTCCGATACCCAGTTCCTCTAATTTCTTCACCAATGCGGCCTCAGTATAACGTGCCGGAGGTCTTGTAAAACGTTCCGTCGCAGACATACTTTTTAAGGTCAGTTGTAAACCAACTGTCAATGGCGGAAGGATTGTATTATCGCTATCCTCATCAAGGGTCGTCTCCTGATCATCATCTACAGATTCCATATAGACTTTAAGAAAACCATCAAATTTCATCACCTCACCCGAAGCATTTAGATCTTCTGAACGTGTGGAAATCGAAATTTTCGCTAGTGTCCGCTCAAATTCAGCTTCACTCATCTGGGAAGCAATTGCTCTCTTCCATATCAGTTCATACAATCGCTTTTCAGCAGAATCGCCTTCAATGGTATGTTCAGAAAAATAAGTAGGACGTATAGCCTCGTGCGCTTCCTGTGCGCCCGAAGTTTTTGTTTTATATCTTCTTACTTTATGGTATTGGTTACCATATGCCGATTTAATTTCTTTTTCAGCTGCGTCTATTGCAGTATCACTCAAATTGACTGAGTCGGTACGCATATAGGTGATACGTCCGGACTCATACAAACGCTGCGCAACTTGCATGGTACGTGCCACAGAGAATCCAAGTTTTCTACTCGCTTCCTGTTGCAAGGTAGAAGTAGTAAATGGAGCTGCTGGCGAACGTTTCGATGGTTTTGTCTCCAGATTTTTAACGGAGAACAAAGCCGCCTTACAGTCTTCCAAAAATTGTGTAGCCTCCGCTTCTGTCGCAAATCGTTGTGGAAGTTCAGCTTTAAAACTATCTTTAACCTTACCTGTATGAAAGAAAGCAACGATCTTAAATGCTGCCTCAGGTTCAAACTTGTTAATCTCACGCTCCCTGTCGACGATCAACCTCACCGCAACAGATTGTACACGACCCGCAGATAAAGATGGTTTCACCTTTTTCCATAAAACGGGTGACAACTCAAAGCCCACCAATCGATCTAACACACGTCTCGCTTGTTGTGCGTTAACGAGATTATAATCTATTTTGCGGGGATTGTCGATGGCTTTTAGTATTGCTGGCTTCGTGATCTCATGAAACACAATACGTTTAGTACTTTCATCTTTCAGTCCCAATGTCTCAAATAAATGCCAAGAGATAGCTTCCCCCTCACGGTCCTCATCGGATGCAAGCCATACAGTTTCTGCTGCCTTAGCTAATTTTTTCAGCTCGCTTACGACTGCCTTCTTATCAGAGGGAACTTCGTACTTCTGCTCGAAATTATTCTCTGTATTAATTGCATCATCGGTTTTCACCAGGTCACGGATATGTCCGTAACTTGACTTTACCAAAAAATCACTACCTAAATATCCTTCTATCGTTTTTGCTTTCGCTGGAGACTCAACTATCAATAAATTTTTCGCCATCTAATTTGAGATTTGTGCAAATAAAGGGAATTCTAAAAGGAATGACAATAATTTCTTGCAAAAAAGACAAAAAAAATAGATTTCGCCTTAACATATAAGTGTATTGTCCTATTTTTAATCAAGCTACAATCCGTCCCCGAAAGGCTTTCTTCTTGTAAAGAATGATATTTAACAGGCCTTTAAAACTTCGTTTTTCTTCACTTCAATAATTTCAACGATTCATTTTAGTTTGTTCTGTTTCGAAAACACATTCAAAAACAGGAAAAATCAAGGATCTGAAACCTTCAAAGTAAAAAAAGTAAAATAGGTTATGTATATTCGCCTATTCATAGCGGGGTAATTCTCCCTTATTTTGTTTAAATATAATAATTAATGAAAAGAAGTCTTCTTAGAATAGCCTTTTTTGGTCTGATATTATCATCTGTGTCTTGTTCAGTTATGAAAGATTCCACAAAAACAACCAACAGCTTTCCTAAACTCAGTTTGGAAGCACATCGTGGCGGACGTGGCCTCTACCCCGAAGAATCTATTGCTGCCATGAAAAATGCAATTGATCTGCCCCAGGTAACAACACTGGAAATGGATTGTCACATTACAAAAGATCGGAAAGTCGTTGTTTTTCACGACGATTATCTCAATCCCAAATTTGTGTTAAAACCAGATGGCACTGAGATTCCCGAAAAAGATAAATCATTGAAAATATATGCAATGAACTATAAAGACCTGATCAAGTATGATATTGGTTCCAAATTTTATAAGGAGTTTCCCGAACAGAAAAAACAAGTTACACGTATTGCAAAACTCGCCGACCTCATCGATAGTGCCGAAGCCCATGCCCTCCAAAAAAGAACAGCGCCTATGTTTTATAATATTGAGGTGAAAAGTAAAGAGGATAAAGACGGTATCTATCATCCCAGAGTGGAAGAATTCGTTGATTTAATGGTACAGGTGATCACAGAGAAAAAAATTGCAGCACGTACCGTGATTCAATCCTTTGATATCCGGGCAGTAAAGTATCTAAACAAAGCCTACCCACAATTAAAAGTTTCTTACCTTATTGAAGGCAACTATACAAAAAATGCACAGGAGACAATCGCAGCATTAGGTTTTACTCCTTTCATCATTAGCCCACACTATAAGTTGGTGACCAGCGAATTTGTCAAACAATACCATAAAGCGAATGTTAAGGTAATTCCATGGACAGTAAATAGTAAAGCAGAGATTGAGCAATTGAAGGCACTGAAAGTAGATGGAATTATCAGTGACTATCCCAATCTGTTTTAATCCTTGATTTCTTGACAACGATCAAAGATCAGCTTGTTCAATTCCTGATGATCTAAATCTGAAAGACCAAAATAAAGTAGCTTGCGCTGTGCACTATTCTATTTTGGTCTTACTTTTAAGGGCTTTATCAATATACTCCCTACCTTTTTGAACTAAAAACTCTGCTCGGTGGTAGTCCCACAAATTACAGATGTTATAAGGGATGTTGACAACAACATCCGGACGATAGAGATCAATAATCATACGGCTCATTTTTCTACGCATCACATAATAGGAAGCTTGTAGAATATCCAGCGAATTTGAGGTTTTTGTATCCAATTTTTTGATAACAGAATACTGTTTATCCGGTTTTGATTCCAGATTGACCGCTATAATTAAATTTTCTTTTCGTGTGACATGGTTGATAGGTAATGGGTTGAGGACACCGCCATCCACATAAACATGCGTATCCTCCTCTACTGCTGTAAAAACAGCGGGTATCGCGATAGAAGCCCGTATAGCGTCATACATACTTCCAAAATCGAGTACAACTTCTTTTTCATAATTCAGATCAGTGGCAACAGCCTTGAATAAAATAGGAAACGTTTCTATATTCGCATCGGGAATAACAGATTTCAAGGCATTGAAGACTTTAATTCCTTTCATCATTCCCAGACCCTTCCAGCTGAAATCCATCATATTGAAAACCGATTTCTTTGTTAGATTATGCATCCAGTCTTCCAGCACATCCATCTTTCCCTGGGCGTAAATTCCGCCGACCAATGCGCCAATGGAACAGCCCACAATTTCATCGATCTCAAAGCCCATTTCCTCTAGTTTGCGGATAATACCGATATGTACCAATCCTCTCGCTCCCCCGCCCCCGAGGACAAGTGTTACTTTACGATTTAAAAAATCTTTCTCTGACATATACTTAGACCTGCAATATAATGATGTTGACATTGACCCAACAATGTAATCCGATAATCACCGTTATTATATGTATTTTTGATTACAATATACGGAGTAAAATAAGAAATATGAAAATAGAAATTTGGTCGGACATCATTTGTCCGTTTTGTTATATTGGCTTGACAAAGCTTGAGTCGGCCCTACAGGAAGTTGAGCAAGATGTACAAGCAGAGATTACCTGGAAATCCTATCAGCTCAATCCAGAATTTCCCGAAGACGCTCCGGGAATGCCAACGTACGATTACCTTGTCCGTACAAAAGGGATGAGCATGGACGATGTCGTGGCAATGACGGCGCAACTCAGTGCGCAAGGTAAGGAACTTGGTATCGCATTAAACTTTGATAAAGCAATTGTCGTCAATACAAAAAAAGCACATCGTCTTCTTCATTTTGCGCAGACCCATCAAAAAGGAACTGCTTTGAAAAAATCATTATTCAAAGCTCATTTTACAGACGGTTTAGATGTCAACGATAATGCAACCCTTGTTGAACTGGCGAAACAAGTAGGCCTCCCCGTTCAAGCGGTTCAGGAGCTTTTATCGTCTGACAACTATGCTTACGATGTCAGTCAGGACATTCAGGAAGGTGTCAACCTCGGTCTTCGTGGTGTACCATTCTTTGTCTTTGACCGGAAGTATGCAATTCCCGGTGCACAACCCATGGAAGTTTTTCACAATACGATCAAAGAGTGTTTGGCAAGCCAATCCGCCCCATTACAACAAAGAGGTGAAGAAGGGCCTTCTTGCGATCCTGAAACAGGAAAATGTGAGTAAAGAAAGAAAAAAGTTTTATTTTAATTTACTATTTTCGCAAGCTTATAACGACAAACAAATTTGGTATAAATGCAGTTAACCAAACTAGAAATAAAGGGATTTAAGAGTTTCGGAGACAAGATCACGATCAACTTCAATGACGGTGTTACCGCGATTGTTGGGCCAAATGGATGTGGGAAATCCAATGTGGTGGACGCAATACGCTGGGTGCTTGGTGAACAAAGTACAAAGATGCTGCGTTCCGATAAGATGGAAAACATTATTTTTAACGGAACAAAGAACAGAAAACCAGCTAATCTTGCGGAAGTTTCCTTGACCTTCAATAATAACAATAATATCCTCCCAACAGAATTCTCTACTGTTACGGTAACACGTAAACTATTCCGAAATGGGGATAGTGAGTATCGTTTGAATGATGTAAAATGTCGTTTAAAAGATATCACGGATTTATTTTTGGATACCGGGGTCGGTGCCGATAGTTATTCCATCATCGAGCTGAAAATGATCGATGAGATCATCAATAACAAAGACAATTCGCGTAGAAATCTTTTTGAGGAAGCATCCGGTATTTCAAAATACAAGGTGCGCAAAAAACAGACGCTAACAAAATTAAAAGATACGGAAGCTGACCTCAGCCGAGTAGACGATTTACTCTATGAGATCACAAAAAATCTTAAATCGCTAGAAAATCAGGCCAAAAAGGCAGAGAAATATACCCTACTCAAGCAGGAATATCGCCAAAGTAGCATTGATCTTGCTTATTATAGAATTGCTGATTTCTCGACTGAACTCGATCGACTTCAAACGCAGGAATCTAAAGTTCAAAAGGATTCCGCAAATTCCCAGCAATTGATTCTCAATGCGGAGACTGAACTTCAATCCCTGCGTCAGGTAAATTTGGAGCAGGAGAAGAACCTTTCTGTACAACAAAAGGCTACACAGGAATTTGTCAACAAAATCCGTGGCTATGAGTCGGAAAAGAAGATCAAAAATGAGAAAGTCAAAAATCTTCAGGATAAAGAAAATCGATTAAACCTTGATGTCAATAGCGACAAGCAACAACTGAATCACGTCCTTTATACCATTAAAAGACTGAATGAGGAGCTATTTGATGAACAGAATAAACTTGATTCACTCAAAGACAATCTGGAATCCAATAAATCCGAAGTGGATGCCCTGAGGGGTCAACAACAATCTGCCAAGGGGAAATTGGATATCTTCAACAAAAGCAATGCGGAACTTCAGGCTAAGATTTATAAACTCGAGAAGGATCTCGCTGTTTTTAATATCCAAAAAGAAGCCCTTCTTCAGGAAGCTGTTCGCAACAGTGTGGATACCGAATCGAAAGAAGCGGAATTACTGCAATTTAACAGTGCTGTAGCGGAATTGGAAGGTCGTGTCGAAGCGCAGCAGTTGCAGTATGATTCGGCCAATCAACTGGAGGAAGAACTGCAAACGCAGATCCTTCAATGTCAGACAAATTTGGAGGAGTTTAAAGCACAACTTGCGAAAGACCTTAGATTGGTCGATGCCAAACAGAATGAATATAATCTGACAAAATCCCTTATTGACAATTTAGAGGGTTTCCCAGATTCCATTCGATTCTTGAAGAAAAATGCGGGCTGGAAAAAACAGCCGCCTCTCTTCTCCGATGTGCTATTTTGCCAGGAAGACTATCGTGTTGCGATTGAAAATTACCTGGAACCGATCATGAACCATTATGTTGTCGAGACACAACAAGATGCCGTTCAGGCCATCCAGTTATTGAGCGACGCCGCAAAAGGCCGTGCCAATTTCTTCGTTCTGGATGCCATAGAGACAGCCGTTAAACAGCCCCTTCCTCCACATGACAATCTCATGCCCGCCCTGGATGTGATCACAGTGGATGAAAAATATAAAGCGCTTTGTACCCTACTCCTTCAGCATGTGTATATTTTAAAACAAGAAGGCGAAAAGGAAATGGAGCAGAAGCTTCCCGAAGCAGGACAGGTTATCCTACAGAAGAATGGCCGTTACGCCAAACATCATCTGGGCCTTTCGGGCGGATCTGTTGGATTATTCGAAGGAAAACGTATCGGTAGAGCGAAAAACCTAGAGGTCCTCTCACAGGAAATTAAAGCGCTTAATCTGGAGATTGCAAAACTTGAAGACAAAATAACGGCTGAAACAGCACGTGTGGAGACTTTGCGTAGCAACTCACAAAAAGAACTTATTGATGAACTACGTTTTCAACTGAACAGGCTCAACAATGAGTTGATTACGGTAAAAACCAAACAGGAGCAATATCAAGCTTTCATCAACAATTCGCAAATACGGAAAAAAGATATCCAGGAAAAAATTGAAACTATCGAGTCGGATCTTACAGTTGCCGAACCTCAGCTTCATGAATTACGTGTAGAAAAAGATCAAAGTGTAACTGAACTTTCCGAATTACAGGATCAATTCCATGAAATTTCAGAAATATTAAACGAAAAATCCATCGCCTATAATCAGGAAAATATCAGTTATCATCAACAACTGAATAAAGTCGCTAATATTAGCAAGGATCTCGAATTCAGAGAGACTCAAAAAGATGATCATGAAATCCGTATCGAGCGAAATAGTACTGAACTCATTGAAGTACAGGAAGCATTGAGAACCACGATTCCATTTGAGGACGAAGAAGATGCAGATCTTATTGCTATGTATGAGCAGAAGATTTCATTGGAAGACGGCCTAAAAGAGCTAGAGGAAACGTATTATGCGGACAAGCAACAGATCAATAATCTGGAAGATTCACTGACTCAGCAACGCCGTTCAAAAGAACAGAGTGACTTTCTTGTCGGTGAGATTAAGGATAAGAAAACTGCCTTACAAATTGATCTCAATGCGCTAAAAGAACGTCTTTCAGTCGAATTTAATATCGAATTGAAAGATCTGATCGAACGTGAGGATGTACCGGAAATAGCCGAAGATCAATCCAGTTTAGCGACAAAATGCAGCAAACTCAAAAAGCAACTCGATGAGTTTGGAACGATCAATTTAATGGCCAAAGAGGCCTTTGATGAGATGAATGAGCGTTATGACTTTATCAATAAGGAAAAAGCAGATCTGATCGAAGCAAAAGGCTCATTAATGGCAACAATCAAAGAAATAGATGATACGGCTAAGGTGCAGTTTATGTTTACCTTCAATGCTGTACGGGACAATTTTGTTAAAGTATTCCGTTCGTTATTCAATGAAGAAGACAGCTGTGATCTCGTTTTGACTGATCCAAGCAACCCATTGGATTCGGATATTGATATCGTTGCTCAACCAAAAGGAAAACGCCCATTATCCATCAACCAGCTATCAGGTGGTGAGAAAACCTTGACCTCTACGGCATTGTTATTTTCCTTGTATCTGTCAAAGCCGGCACCTTTCTGTATTTTTGATGAGGTGGACGCTCCACTGGATGATACCAATATTGATAAATTCAACAATATCATTCGTGATTTTTCCAAAAACTCACAGTTTATTGTTGTATCCCACAATAAGAAAACAATCGCAAGTACAGATATTATCTATGGCGTGACCATGGTTGAACAAGGTGTATCGCGTGTAGTTGCAGTAGATTTAAGAGAAGTAGCTTAACGTTATTTTATTTAAAAGAATAGGAAAGCCCTACAAGCAAATTGTAGGGCTTTTTTATGCCTAATCATATTCCCGCATTTAAATTAGACTTTTTGAGTAACCTGAATAAGTAAATATTAGGATAAATGAACTTTATTTTTTAATTTCTAACAATTATCAACGATTAAATTATGAAATTATTAGCTGCGCTATTGATCTGCGCAATCTTACAGTCTTGCCAGGTAAACAACCTAGGCAAAAAAGATAAACACACATTGTATATCAATACAGTGGTCCCAGCACATAAATTCTTAAAGATTTCAACAGAGAACACGAGCACATTTTCTATCGATGCCGCCAATAAATCGAGCAATACGATAGTGTTAGCAACTGATACCAGTGAAATCATCATGAAAAAAGGCAAAGAATATTCCCTGAACATCGGTCAGAAAGGAAGCGTGTCCATCAAAAATCCATCCGGGCAGGAAGTTGGCGTAAAGCTGAAAGTCTACAATCACGCTTCGAAAATTATCCAACATACGGATAACCTATAAACGGATAATCTATAATAGGCCTGACTCTATATTTTTAATTATTAGGGGGCATTTGTCCTTCACTAAAAAACCATTCTGATTAGCCAAAACGTAAAAAGCTCAGAGTGGGGAACCCTGAGCTTTCGTTAGCCATATATTAACCTATTTTATGAAAAGTATTTGAAATTAAAACGACGCTTGTCTCCATTAATTATATGATCACCATTTCTTTAACATTTTTTAACATTTAAATAATAACTCTCCTATCCTCCTATTTTTAGGAGAGCGCACGAACCAAAGTCGTTCGTCGGAGGCTCAGGCGGGATATTCGAAAACAATACCCCCCCCTCAGCCTTGTATAATTATGGGGAACTGCGAGTCGAAGACGTTTGCTGGAAAGCAAATTGAATACCTGAAAACGATTCAACAATATACGATCTTACACTATAGTATATTTGTGCCAGATGCAAGTTAAAGTCTTTCCCCAAAGAACTAATTTGGATAGCTAAAAACGATTCAACAATATACGATCTTACACTATAATATATTTGCGCCAGATGCAAGTTAAAGTCTTTCCCCAAAGAACTAATTTGGACACCTGAAAAACTTTGCTGCATAAAAACAAAAAAGCCCGAAGTTGAGAACTCCGGGCTAACCTAACCAATTATTAACCTAAATTTATGAAAAGTCCAATTCTTAAGCAAAGCATCCTTTTACATTGCTTTTCCTTATAACGTTGGCTTTTGGATCAATATTACATGTGTTGGTCTGATTTATTTCAATTTTGACATTTTTTAACAACTCAATAAGTAACTTTAGGTGAACGAACTTGAAAAAACCAATTAATATGGCAGAATACGATTTAAAAGAGCTTGAAAAAATCCGTCAAAACAAAGATGTTCTTGACTATTTAGAGCAACATGGGATTTTGGAAATCAAAAAATTTAACGATGTCTATGACTATGAAAAAGAGCTCTATGATCTACAGGTTACCTTGCTCAAATTACAATATGATATCATTGAAAAGGGGAAACGTGTTGTCATTATATTCGAGGGAAGAGATGCCGCTGGAAAGGGAGGTACAATTGGTCGGGTGACCGAGCATTTAAATCCCAAAAAGGTACGTGTTGTGGCATTACCGAAGCCAACTGTTGAGGAGAATGGTCAGTGGTACTTTCAACGCTATATCAAGCATCTACCCAATGCTGGTGAAATGGTCATTTTCGACCGTAGTTATTATAACCGTGCGGTGGTAGAGCCTGTATTTGATTTTTGCACGAAGGAGCAGCATAAATTATTTATGCAACAGGTACCGGAATTTGAAAAGCAATTGATTGATGATGGTATTATCCTAATCAAGCTGTTTCTGAGCATCAGTAAAGAAGAGCAGGCGGAGCGCTTAAAGGAGCGACAAGAAGATATCCTAAAGCACTGGAAGGTTGGGGTTTTGGATCAACAGGCACAGGAAAAATGGGATGTTTATACGGGTTATATTGAAAAACTCTTTAAAACGACCGCCACCAAAAAGTCGCCCTGGTTTGAAATCGACAAAGACAATAAAAAGAAAGCCCGCTTAGCAGCTTTTCGGATAATTATCAATGTAATTGCCGGAAACGAACAGGAGAAATTGGATTCTTTTGTGAACAAACACAATTAAAATGCGTCTATAAAAAAGCCTTCAAAAAGACAATGTCTTTTTGAAGGCTTAGCTCACTAATTAATGCGGTACTTTTAAACGAGTATTGTCGTAGCGATCCGAGGACCAGCCATCTGTACCGATGCTGGCATTGAATGATCAAATTTTTCGAAATTTTCGATAAACAATTTTGCCAATCGTTTGGCTTGCATGTCGTAGGCTTCATTATTGTTCCATAATCCCCTAGCATCCAGAATCTGTTCGGGAACATATTCGCCACAGCTGGTCGGATAATCCAATCCAAAGATCTCATGCTTATTAAATTGAGCCTCCAATAGTGATCCATCCATTGCAGCACGAATTAGGGCCCGTGTATAGTTCAGTTTAATACGCCTTCCGATACCATAAGGGCCAGCAATCCAACCTGTATTAACCAACCATACTTTGATCTTGGGATTTTGCTCCAGTTTGGCCCGCAGTAACGCAGCATACTTCGCTGGGTGCAAAGGTAAGAATGCTTGACCGAAACATGTTGAGAAGGCTGCAGTAGGTTCCTTCACCCCTACCTCGGTACCGGCTACTTTTGCGGTATAACCACTCACAAAATGATAGACTGCCTGATCTACTGTTAACAATGAAATCGGAGGCAATACACCAAAGGCATCAGCAGTCAGAAAGAAAATATTTTCAGGGGCATGACCTATTCCTGTCATCTCAGCATTCTCCATGAAATCGATCGGATAGGAAACCCGCGTATTTTCGGTTTTACTGATATCGTCATAGTCTGGTCGATCAAACTCATCCAGAACAACATTCTCAAGCAAGGAACCAAAACGGATGGCATGGTAAATCTCAGGTTCTTTTTCTTCTGTAAGTCCCACGCATTTTGCATAACAACCACCTTCAAAGTTGAAAATCCCCTTCTCGCTCCAACCATGCTCGTCATCACCGATCAATTTTCTGTTTTTATCCGCCGATAGCGTTGTCTTACCCGTTCCGGAAAGTCCAAAGAATAAGGCTGTTTTACCATCTTTGGAGGTATTCGCCGAGCAGTGCATGGATAATACATTATGTTTATGCGGTAGAATAAAATTCAAGATGGAAAAGATGCTTTTCTTGATTTCACCTGTATATCCCGTTCCCGCAATCAACACCATCTTTTTTGTAAAATCAATGGCTACAAAATTTTCGTTACGAATACCGTAGTGTTGCGGATCCTCGATAAGCAATGTCGGTGCAGCGAGTATTGACCATTGCGGTTGAACATCGATATCACCCACAGATCTCAAAAACAGGTTGTTGGCAAAAATACTCTGATAAGCTGTCTCTGTGATAACACGAATGGATAATTGATATGCTGGGTCCGCCCCTGCAGCACAATCCCGAACATAAATTGTTCTGTTACTCAAATGTGCAGCAACCTTTGAAAATAATACATCAAAATTGGCCGAGGTCATCGGCTGATTGATTTCACCCCACCATACAGCATCCTTAGTTAACGAATCCTCAACCAAAAAGCGGTCTTTAGGCGATCTTCCAGTAAATTTTCCTGTATCAGCGGCTAATGCTCCAATATCAGACAGTCTTCCCTCTAGATTCGCTAAAGCATGTTCGACCAACTCTGAAACAGGTAATTGATAAAATACATTTCCTGTATAATCAATTTTCAAATATTTCAAATCAGGCGCGTTTCCAATGTTACCCTTTTTCATATTTTTTGTTTGTTTTAAAATGTGCCCAAAGTTAAAGGCAAATTTCGCTAAAAACAAAACTTAATTATCTAAAAATCAGGCTTATTGTATAAAAAACACAAAAACAACACACTAGCTATCAGTGACTTATAAAGGTAAAATAAATTAAACTTTTTAGCATATTTTTTTAGCACAATCCGTTCATGTACCGTCCATATAATTTATATTTTTCGTAAATTGTTCCAAGCTTTACAAATATTAATAAGATGAAATTACATGCGATAGAAACAGGCTTCTTTAAATTGGATGGGGGTGCCATGTTTGGAGTGGTTCCCAAAAGTATCTGGAATAAAACAAATCCTGCTGATTCCAACAATATGTGTACATGGGGCAATCGTTTACTCCTCATTGAGGAGGGTAACAGATTAATGCTGGTGGACACAGGCCTTGGCGATAAACAAAACGAAAAATTCTTCAGTTATTACTATTTACACGGTGATGCGACATTAGACAAATCGCTTAAAAATATTGGTTTTGACAGAAACGATATTACGGATGTCATCCTGACACATTTGCATTTTGACCATTGCGGTGGTGCCATTATCCGTGAAGGGGAAAAACTATCTCCTGCTTTTAAAAATGCGGACTTCTGGAGTAATGCTGACCATTGGGCCTGGGCTACAACCCCCAATCCGAGAGAGAAAGCATCGTTTCTAAAAGAGAATATCCTTCCTATTCAAGAAAGTGGCCGATTGAAATTCGTCGAAGATAGCAAAGATCCATTTGGCACGGAGATCAGCATCCGCTATGCCAACGGCCATACCGAAGCGATGATGTTACCACAGATTCAATATAAGGGAAAGACGGTGCTTTATATGGCAGATCTCTTACCTTCTGTTGGTCATATCCCCATCCCCTATGTCATGGGTTATGATGTGAGGCCACTAGTCACCATGGAAGAACGTAATAGCTATTGGAATGAAATCGTGGAAAATGAATATATTCTCTTCTTTGAGCATGATCCGATTAATGAATGCTGTACCTTGCAACATACGGAGAAAGGAATCCGTGTAAAAGACATCTTTAAATTAAGCGATATTTAAGAAGACATCGATTAGCTATAAAATGATCCTGTCCGCCGACTGACCTATCATAGGAAAGGGGCTGTTTTTTTTGACAGCCCCTTTCTTATGATAGTATAAATTGAAATCGTTAGAATCTAAAGCCCAAGGCCCAATAGTTTTCAAAAAACCAGATTTGTTGTGTGGCTTTGTCGACGCCTCTTCTACCCGTTGTGCGGATATTGTACAAATCTGTCCAACCAGTTTTAAAGTTTCCTTGTAAGTAAAGTCCTTTATAAAAACGGTAGTGTAAGCCAACTTTTGCAGAAGCACCATATCCGGCGATATTCCAGAAGTGGTTGGCGCCCTCGCCAAAAAGGCGGACATCAGATCGTGGTATCAAAAGTCCTACATCTACACCAGACTCCATGGTGAGCACCTGTTGACCTTTGCGGTTGTTGATGATATCATCGTATCGCTCCAACCCTACCGAGGCAAAATTGTAGCCATCTGTATGTTCAAAAGTCAACATCGCAGAATCCACGGTTATCTTTTCGCCATTATATTGTCCCGCACGATTTCCGGTCGGTATGCCAGGGGTTGAGATTTCATCACCAATATAACCTGTGATCTTAACCTGTTGTGGAATATCCACAACATATTTCATATGATCCCAGCCTAAGGAAATAGAGTAATTGTCTTTGATGTAATAACCGAAATGTAGATTAAATTGTGGAATAGTCAAACGACTCGGGTCAAAATAAGTCGATCCAAATTTCGTCGGGCGATCACCCGCTTTTACATCATGGAGGATGAAATCATAATTTGGACCTGTAAAATGTATATCAGATTTTGCGTAAGAAGAAAAGTTATACCCCCAAAAAAAGAAAAACTTCCCTTTATTACTTTCTGTCCTTAAATTCCTTGGTTTAAAAATGCTTTTTCCTATTTCTGGATTTTCCTGTGCAAATAAACTCGAAACACTTAATGCAAGTGCTCCAATCGTCAAAAATATTTTTCTCATATCGGCGCTAAAAACGTTGGGCAAAAGTACCCTCATTCTATTTTATAACCAAATAAATTATATGGAAATTAGGAAAATATGACGAAGATCACAGAAATGTTTTCCAACTAGGAGCTTGCATAAAAAAAGCTGCTTTCGGATGAAAGCAGCTTTTTAAACTAAATTTTTATAGAATCAATTTATTTCGCTTGATTCTTACGGATGATATTCAAAGCACCACCGGCTTTAAACCATTCGATCTGTTGTGCATTGTAAGTGTGGTTTGCCAAGATCTCCTCTTGCGTTCCATCTGCATGGTGCAAGACAAGAGTCAATGGTTTACCAGGAGCAAACTCCGTCAAGCCAAGGATATCAATTGTATCATTTTCTTGAATTTTGTTATAGTCATCCTTGTTCGCAAAAGTTAAGCCCAACATACCTTGTTTTTTCAGGTTTGTCTCGTGGATACGGGCAAAAGATTTAACCAATACTGCGCGAACACCCAAATGACGAGGTTCCATCGCAGCATGCTCACGCGAAGACCCTTCACCATAGTTCTCATCCCCTACCACAATTGATCCGATGTTATGCGCTTTATAGTCACGTTGCGTTGCCGGAACAGGACCATATTCACCTGTCAATTGATTCTTCACATTATCGGTTTTCTCGTTGAAGAAGTTAACCGCACCAATCAGCATATTATTGGAGATATTATCTAAGTGACCACGGTATTTCAACCAAGGACCAGCCATAGAAATATGATCCGTCGTACATTTACCTTTTGCTTTGATCAATAATTTCAAACCTTTTAGGTCTGTACCTTCCCAAGCTGCAAAAGGTTCCAACAATTGGAGACGATCTGATGTCGGTGCTACATCGACAACAATAGCACTACCATCCGCTGCAGGAGCCTGATATCCCGGATCATCAACAGCAAATCCTTTTGTTGGTAATTCATCACCCACAGGAGGATCCAACTTCACCTGCTCACCTTTATTGTTCGTTAATGTATCCGTAACAGGATTAAAGCCCAAATCACCGGAAATTGCAATCGCAGCAACCAATTCTGGCGAAGCAACAAATGCATAGGTATTTGGATTTCCATCCGCACGTTTTGCAAAGTTACGGTTGAACGAGTGAACAATCGTATTTTTCTCTTGTTTGTCCGCCCCCACACGATCCCACATACCGATACATGGACCACAAGCATTGGTGAATATCGTTGCGTTAAGATCTTCGAATGTTTTTAATAAACCATCACGATCTGCAGTAAAACGAACTTGCTCAGAGCCTGGGTTGATACCAAATTCAGCTTTGGTGATCAATCCTTTATCAACAGCTTGTTTGGCAATAGAAGCGGCGCGCGACAAATCCTCGTACGAAGAGTTTGTACAAGATCCGATCAATCCCCACTCCACTTTCAATGGCCAACCATTCTTATCAGCTTCTTCACGCATGCGTGACACTGGCGTATATAAATCTGGCGTGAATGGACCATTTAATGAAGGCTCGAGTTCCGAAAGATTAATTTCGATCAATTGATCAAAATATTGCTCCGGATTAGCATAAACTTCAGCATCAGCTGTCAAATGTTGTTTAATGGCATTGGCAGCATCCGCAACTTCAGCACGGCCTGTCGCACGAAGGTAACGCTCCATGGACTCATCGTAACCAAATGTTGAGGTCGTAGCACCAATTTCAGCACCCATATTACAGATTGTACCTTTACCTGTACAAGATAGAGACTCTGCACCATCACCAAAATATTCAACGATAGCGCCAGTTCCCCCTTTTACAGTCAAGATACCAGCAACTTTTAGGATCACATCTTTTGCTGCAGCCCAACCACTCAATTTACCGGTTAATTTAACACCGATCAATTTTGGAAATTTTAGCTCCCAAGGTAAACCCGCCATCACATCACAGGCATCAGCTCCACCTACACCGATGGCAACCATACCTAGACCGCCAGCGTTCACAGTATGTGAATCCGTACCAATCATCATACCACCTGGGAAAGCATAGTTTTCCAATACAACTTGGTGGATAATACCTGCACCTGGTTTCCAGAAACCTATACCATATTTATTTGAAACAGAGCTCAAGAAGTTAAATACTTCTGAACTTTCGTTTTTAGCACGAGCTAAATCTTTATCTGCACCTTCTTTCGCCTGGATCAAGTGATCACAGTGAACGGTAGAAGGAACTGCTACCTTTGGACGTCCAGCCTGCATAAATTGCAATAAAGCCATTTGTGCAGTTGCATCTTGCATCGCTACACGATCAGGAGCAAAATCAACGTAAGAAACGCCGCGCTTGTAATCCTCAATCGCATTACTATCCCAAAGGTGGGCATATAAAATTTTTTCAGATAAAGTCAAAGGTTTGTTAACCACCTGACGAGCCGCAGCAATGCGCTCATCATAACGGCTATACACCTTTTTAATCATATCTACATCAAAAGCCATATCTCTCTTATTTATGTTATTTAATTAAGTTACTGAAATCCTGATAGCTTTTTATTTTGTCGGAATAGGTGCAAATTTAGTTAAGTTAATACCCTCGACAGCAGCTTTGTATTCTTCAATATTAGGAATACGACCTAAAATAGCTGAAAGTACAACAACAGGTGTAGATGCTAATAGGGATTCTCCTTTTTTACCATCTCTGTCCTCTACGACACGACCTTGAAACAACCGTGTTGAAGTAGCCATCACCGTATCACCTTTAGCAGCTTTCTCTTGGTTACCCATACACAGGTTACAACCAGGACGCTCCAGGTACATGATATTTTCGTATTCCGTACGGGCAGTGCTTTTCGGCAATGCATCACTGAACTCAAATCCAGAGTATTTTTGCAAAAATTCCCAATCGCCTTCAGCCTTCAACTCATCAATGATATTATACGTCGGGGCCGCAACAACCAATGGTGCCTCAAAAGTAACAACACCTTTTTGCTGTTCGATATTTCGCAACATTTTCGAAACGATTTTCAAGTCGTCCTTGTGCACCATACATGAACCTACGAAACCTAAATCTACCTTTTTGTTTCCACCATAGTAAGAAAGATCACGAATGGTGTCGTGCGTATAACGTTTGGAAACGTCAGCGTTATTTACATCTGGATCCGCAATCATTGGTTCTTCGATAAGATCCAAATCAACGACAACCTCAGCATAGTATTTTGCATTGTTATCTGGTGTCAACGCGGGTTTAGCGCCAGATCTGATTTCTTCGATACGCTTGTTCGCTTTATCGATCAAACCCTGCAAAACGTTGTTTTTATTTTCCATACCCTTGTCAATCATGATTTGGATACGGTTTTTAGCAATTTCTAACGATTCAATTAATGTATCATCCTGCGAAATACAGATGGATGCTTTTGCTTTCATCTCCGCTGTCCAGTCCGTAAAAGTAAAGGCCTGATCGGCAAGTAATGTACCGATATGAACCTCAATGATTCTACCTTGGAAAACGTTTTCTCCAGCGAATTGTTGCAACATCTGCGCTTGTGTAGCATGTACAACATCACGGAAATCCATGTGTTCCTTCATGCTACCTTTGAACGTGACTTTTACAGATTCAGGAATCGGCATCGAAGCTTCACCCGTAGCCAATGCTAATGCAACAGTACCCGAGTCAGCTCCAAAAGCAACACCTTTAGACATACGTGTATGGGAGTCACCACCAATGATGATTGCCCATTCGTCAATCGTAATATCATTTAATACTTTGTGGATAACATCTGTCATGGAGTGATAAACGCCTTTTGGATCGCGTGCTGTAATCAAACCAAAATCGTTCATAAATTTCATCAATTTTGGAATGTTCGCTTGCGCTTTCTTATCCCAAACAGATGCTGTATGACAACCTGATTGATAAGCACCGTCAACCGTAGGAGCAATTACTGTAGCAGCCATTGCTTCCAGTTCCTGTGCAGTCATTAAACCTGTCGTATCTTGAGAACCGACAATATTCACTTTCACGCGAACGTCAGAACCAGCATGCAATACTTTACCTGGTGTTACACCTACTGCGTTTTTGTTGAAGATTTTTTCTACAGCAGTTAAACCTTGACCTTCAATGGTGATTTCTTTCGAAGGAGCAAATACCGTAGGTGCCTGGATACCTAAAGTTTGTGCTGCGAAAGTTTGGATTTTTTTACCAAATACGATAGCATAAGAACCACCCGCTTTGATAAACTCCATTTTTTGTGGTGTCAATGCTTTTGAAATATCAATTAGCTCCTGCTCACCATTATATAATTTTTTTGTTTTTGTATTGATCGTTAATACAGTACCTGTAGCTACAGAATAAACCTCCTCTAAAATAGGCTCATTTTTGTCATTGCGAACAACATTTCCGTTTTCATCAACTTTCTTCACCCAGTTTTTAAGATCGATACCAATACCACCTGTCACATCTACTGTTGTCAAGAAAATTGGCGAAATGCCATTCGTACCACCTACAATTGGCGCGATGTTTACAAAAGGAACATAAGGGCTAGCTTGTTTACCAGTCCATAGAGCTACATTGTTTACACCTGACATCCGTGAGGATCCCACACCCATTGTACCTCTTTCTGCGATCAACATCACACTTTTACCTGGATGCTGTGCCTGTAAGTCCTGGATTTGTTGTTGTGCTTCTGGCGTGATCATACATTTACCGTGCAATTCACGATCAGAACGCGAGTGAGCCTGGTTACCCGGAGATAGTAAATCTGTAGAGATATCACCTTCACCTGCGATAAAAGTAACTACCTGAATTTCTTCCGTTACTTCAGGAAGTTTCGTGAAAAATTCAGCTTTCGCGTAACTTTCCAAGATATCTTTTGCGATAGCATTACCTTGTTCATAAGCGTCCTTCAAACGAGCAGTATCTGCATCATATAAGAAAACCTGTGTTTTAAGTACTTCCGCAGCTTGACTTGCAATCGCAGCATCAGCACCTAAAGCAAGATCCAATAATACGTTGATAGAAGGTCCACCCTTCATATGAGACAATAGCTCAAAACCAAAATCAGGTGTGATCTCAGCAACAACTGATTCACCCAGAATAATTTCTTTTAAGAACTGCGCTTTAACACCAGCTGCAGGGGTTGTGCCCGGCAAGGTGTTATAGATAAACAATCTTAAAGATTCTGCTCTATTTTCATTGTTTAAATCTTTAATCTGAGCAATTACTTCACTTAGTAATTCTGCTCCGTCAATAGGCTTAGGATGTAATCCTTGGCCTTCTCGTTCTACAACCTCTTGTACGTAATCGTTGTAAATACTCATAGATATCAATCTTTCTATTTTAAGGGTAGTTCAGCAGATATACTCCTATCTTCCTACACTACCGTGTCTGTAATATAATTAAGCGAATATATAACCTCTGTAGCCTTCCTACATTAAATTATAAATTGCCCGTTCAGTTCGTATTTTTAAGTTGATTCATTTACCGTAAATCAACTATATTGACTAAATACAAAAATAGTGAAAATCCAACTTTAAACGCATGCATTCCATTTATTTAAATCAATTTGGAATTGTTCTAAACAGAACTTATGCAATCCAGCCATTTTTTTTTGAAACTATTTTTTTCGTCTTATCCATCTAAAAAAAAGAGGCGATTTATTTTACTAAATCACCTCTTCTTATCTTTATATATTTTCTATATTTATATCGATATCTTTCAGCGATTTAATGGTATCCAAAGGCGCAGCAGCATTGAACACAAAAGAACCCGCGACCAATACATCTGCACCAGCTTTTAATAGTTGAGTGGCGTTAGCAGTGGTAACTCCCCCATCAATTTCGATCAGCAATCCATCATTGACACCTTTAGCCATTGCACGGAGTTCCTGTACTTTGGCATACGTATTTGTAATAAACTTCTGTCCACCGAACCCAGGATTGACAGACATCAGGCACACAAGATCTAGATCGGCCAAAACATCTTTCAAAAGTGCTACAGGTGTATGTGGGTTCAATGCAACCCCAGCTTTACAGCCTAACTCTTTGATAGCCGCCAACGTACGGTGCAGATGCGTACAAGCCTCATAATGTACGGTAATTATTTCTGCTCCGGAGTCTTTACATACCTGTAAATAACGATCAGGATCAACAATCATCAAATGTACATCCAATGGTTTGGTGGCATGTTTCGCAATAGCTTGCATAACGGGAAATCCAAACGAGATATTCGGTACAAAAACGCCGTCCATAATATCGATATGAAACCAATCAGCCTCACTATTGTTTACCATGATGATATCATCGTATAATTTCGCGAAGTCTGCAGCAAGAACGGATGGTGCAATTAGATGTGATTTTGTTGACATGTTGTGTTTTTTTTGCAAAGATAACAAGTATTTTCCGTTCAACACAGCATTCCCCACATTTAACATGATTCAAATCGCATTTGGCAGAATCCACAAAAAATAAATTATAACTACATTTGTATATTAACTTTATATAAAAAACATCGTTCACTGTGGGAAGATTAAAAATAAAATATAAAAGAGAATTAAATACGACCGAAAATCTCATCCGAAAAATTGGACTAATATTGATCACCATCGTTCTGATCTGTATTTTTCTTCCCAAACAACCGCGGTTCCGTTATGAATTCCAAAAAGGAAAAGTATGGAACCATGAAAATTTAATATCCCCTTACAATTTTGCGATCCTGAAGACGCAGGAGGAGCTCAATGCGGACAAAAAAGGTATATTGAATACGATCCAGCCAATTTATAACGCCAATACAACAACAAGCAAAGAACAGATTGATCAGTTCAATACGGATTTGTCCGAAAAATGGCAAAGCAGCAAACTCGACACAACACACGAAAATATAAACGACTACCGCAGTGCCGGGAATGCCATATTGAACCATCTCTATGGAAAAGGGATACTCTCGTTGAATAACCGGTTTCAAAACCGCAACAACGAGAAATCACCGGCTTCAAAACATTATAATTTTACGTTAATACAAGATAAAGTTGCCTCACAAAAAAACACGGCTGATTGCTATACGATCGAAAGCTCCTATGGCTATATGGACGAATTAATGCCTAAGCTGACCAAAATAAAACAAAAAGGCTGGCTAGAGGAAACGTTAAAAAACTATATCACGATTAACTATATTTATAATGACCAGCAGACCGAAGCCTTGGAACAAAATGCCATCGCCAATATATCCGCTACCCGAGGAGTTGTCCAAAAAGGTGAACTGATCGCTGAAAAAGAAAAAATTATATCCAATGAGACCTACCAAAAGCTAGAATCGCTACGTAAGGTATATGAAGACGAAGGAAAAATAAGTGGAAATCAAAACTATGTAACGTTAGGGCAATTTCTCATTATATCCCTTGCTCTTTCCATACTCATGGTATTTCTGTTTCTGTTCCGTAAAGACATCTATTTCAACAACAGGTTATTGATGATTATCATGATCGTCATTATCGGTATGCTTGCTGTGCTTTCCTGGGCCATCAAGATCAAAATACCAAATCTATACTATATTCCATTTTGTGCGGTCCCCATTATCATCCGCATCCTATTCGACACACGGGTCGCACTGAATATCCATCTATTGATGGTCCTTTTGGCGGGACTATTTGTACCGAACAGTTTTGAGTTTGTCTTTTTACAATTTATGGCGGGCATCGTTGCGATATACAGCATCAAGACATTGGTCAAGCGGGAACAGTTGTTTGTTTCATCAGCGATCATCCTCGGGACATACTGGGTCGCTTACATTGGATTAGTGGTCACAAGAAATGGCTCTATTGACACCATTTACTGGACAGACCTCCTTCCCTTCCTGGTTAGTGTTATGATCACTTTGCTCGCCTATCCGATGATCTATGCCTTCGAGAAACTCTTTGGCATTGTTTCCGATTTAACCTTGATGGAGCTTACCAATAGTAACTCCAAATTATTGCGAGAACTTTCCTTTAAAGCTCCAGGCACTTTTCAGCACTCCCTACAGGTAGCCAATCTGGCCGAGGCCGCAATTTATAAAATCGGAGGTAATCCCTTATTGGTCCGTGCCGGCGCCTTGTACCATGACATCGGTAAATTGACCAATCCGCAATTTTTTATTGAGAATCAAAAAACAGAGAAAAACCCGCATGATGAACTCTCTCCGGAGCAAAGTGCACAGATCATCATCTCCCATGTCATCAAAGGTGTTGATGTCGCCAAGAAACATCAGCTTCCCGAGGTTATCCTTGACTTTATCCGAACACACCACGGTACCACACGTGTAGACTATTTTTACAATTTATTTGTTAAAAATAATCCAGACAAACTCGTGGACGAATCTTTATTCACCTACCCCGGCCCCATCCCTTTCTCTAAAGAAACGGCAGTATTGATGATGGCCGACTCTGTTGAAGCAGCATCCAGAGCTTTAAAAGAACCCTCGGAGGAGTCTATCAATAATCTGGTTGATAAAATAATTGAACACAAATTGATGCGCGGACAATTCAACAATAGTAATATCACATTGAAAGATATCACCGAATCGGCCGTTATTTTCAAGGCTATGCTCAAAAGTATCTACCATGTTCGGGTGGATTATGATTTGAGTAAAAAAACAATGTAATTTTAATTGCTAAACAACAAATTGAAATTCAAATGCTTATTGTAACGTTACGTTTTTTTTGCATTTTTTTTGATATTTAGGCTTTGCAGATTCAAATAATTGCCTTATGTTTGCAATGTCAAAACACGGAAGGGTGCCTGAGTGGCCGAAAGGAACAGTTTGCTAAACTGTCGTACTGGAAACGGTACCGCGGGTTCGAATCCCGCCTCTTCCGCCAAGACTATAAAAAGCTCAACATTAGTTGAGCTTTTTTTGTTTCTGCCGTAAGAAGCAAATGATCCGCTAAACCTCCTCTTCCAGTAACCTTTTTACAGCATCTGGCTTATATTCCATGAAAAAGCGGATCCGCTAATCTAAAAATTTCAAGAACACACGAATTATCAGCACTTCACAAGATCTTCTCTTCCATTTTATCAACCCCTACTCGGAGGTTCTTATCACTTCGTTTGGGACAACATTACACTTGGTTTGCCATTTCTCTGCCATTTGAAGCCTATTTTATTACCATTATAGCAAAGAAATAGCAAACAAACACCAAAGAAATACCAAAGAATTAGCAATAAACAACCAAAGAATTAGCAAAGAAACAGCAAAGGAATACCAAAGAATAAGCAGAGAAAAGAAGGCCTTTCATGCAACTTTTTTCGCTAAACCTCCTCTTCCAGCAACCTTTTTACAGCACCTGATTCATGTTCAATCAGTGGTGCTAATTCAACTTTCGATAAGGATGAGATGGCAGGGATAAATACAACTTTAGGATAACCGATATATCGTTTGTAAAGAATTTGAGCCCTTTCAATATGAAAGTCAGACGTTATTACAATTAAGATGTCCGGGTTTTCCTCTACAATCAATTTCTTCGATAATTGAAAATCCGTTATGGTATTGGTCGAGAGAACACCCGCGGCGAAAGCATGCTCAGGAATCCCTTTATCGATAAGGAATTTTTGTGCATAAAAATAATGTGGTTTTTCCGTGGGATTAAAATGCGCTCCAAAACCTCCGGTGCATACAATCCGAAAACTACGATTTGCCTGATATAAATTGTAGACACAATTCAGTCTGTCCTGAGCGATCTGAGATAGATTGCCCCTAGCATCGTTTGGAGCACCAAGCACTATAATTATATTATTCATACCAGTAATCTACAGAAATTACTTAATTTTTGCAATGCCTTACCAAATCTGACATCGCCCGTGTAGTGGGAGTACCCATAGACTTAACAACATTATTCTTTAGATTTAGGTGGAAAAAAGAACGACTTGGGATTCATCTTAAAATAAATCCATACCGCTTTCGCCATTTTCGTCAGCTCTTTAGAAGACAGGTTTCTCGAACGGAATGCCAGAACCAACGACAGCCCAAAGCTCACTAAAAAATTAAAAAGTCCGATAATTCCTATACCCAGAATTCCCCATATCCAGATATCTGTGGATAATTCCATCTGATGCCCAAAAAGACCAAGCGCCAAATTACCGCTTGCAAAAGTGATATGCCGAATATCCAAATTTAAACCGAGAAACATGCCTATGGAAGCTGTTGACCCCATAAAAACACCAAACCAAAGATTTGATACAATTCCAGCCCATTTCTTTTCATAAAAGGCGGCGATCTTATCAGTCTTTGTTTTTCCGAACAACTTCTTCAACCAGGGATGCTCCTGAATCCTATAGTAAACCGAATTATGTTTATCGCGATTTGAAATACTGCCGGCGATAATCCCCGACAGAAATAGAAATACACCGGCAATGGAAGCATGCAAGATGACAGGTGTCTTGGTGGGATTTAAGTCATCGACCAAATGCAACCATTTGGCACTTGCAATATTCACACCTGTAAGTTGCTGTATCCCCCATACGAACAACAGGCTGACGGGAAATGCCATAATCACGTTCCCTACAAAAGCGATAAACTGCGAGCGAAATAAACGCGCGAAAAATTGCGCAAATATCCAATACCGGTGCCTGTCGACACCTTGATCTGCCGCTCCTTGTTCGATAGCGCTCACCAGCGACGAGGCCTTCATCGCCGGCTGCTTGGTCGCTAAGGTAGCTCCAAAAAGATAAATAACCGTGAAGCCAATCGCGTAATTCAGGCTATACAAAAATGCATGTCCGAATTCACTCGTCCCGACTTTTCCCAATAATAATTTCACTATACACATCCCACCAACAATTACGCCCCCTCCACAGGCAGAGCGAAACATCTTCCAATATTCCTGATTGGTTGACGTAATATAATGTTCACCTGTCTGTGCGGTATGATGCGTAATTTCGTAAGCCAGCAATTGAGTACTCTGCCCTATTAATTTACGTATATTGCTTTTTCTCGAATTATAACCAATAACCGTTTTCGCCAGATGAATCGTCTTCTCTACTTTTTGGGATTCCATATCAATCACCAAAAAAGAGATCATCTCTTTGATACGCTCAAGTTGCTGACGGATCCGCAATAAGGACTGATTCACCTTAATAGAAATACCAAAACGGTGCGAATTACCAAATGCGGTTTCTATATAGGCCTCACATTGTCGATGAAGCACGAGCAACTGTTTATACGAAAGATCTTCTGAGTTGATGTATTTCCTCTCGGATTGCAAAATACGGTCATTTAACTCCGTAAACTCTCGCATAATTGCGATAAATGGACTATCGAAATTCTGAAACTCTGGCACCATTTTATTGACGTCAGTTTCCATTGCCCGGCCAGTAATACGTTGTACCAATAGCTCGATCCCATACAAGATCTCAATCATTTCAAAACCCGTTTCATCATCATAAATAGAATTAAACTCACATAGCCGAAATAGTTCATACAATTGCTCGGCTGAAATAGTGGATATCCAATCCGCATCTTTGGGGGAGTAAAACACCTGATTCAGCAAATATTGTAAGGTTGATTTTGCTGGTTGATAAGGCAAATAACGTTCTGTTATCCGCTTCCTGAGCTCATAGATAAAATCTGCATAACTGATAATGCCCGTATCAGACACCAGTTGATCAAGATCTCTTTGCTTGAGAACCCGTTTAAGGTAGTAAATAAATTGATTCCTGCAATCCGCTGACTCCTGTAGAAAATCAAGAAAAAACTGGATATCAACCTGATAGAATAACTGAACTTTTTTGGGTCGAATTATCGCGACAATTAAAACCAAAAGTTCAATTTCTACATATTCGGGATTATCTAATTGATTCCTATAACGATCAAATAGCGCACTTACTTGCTGTTTTTGACCTTTTTTTTCTTTCATAAATTCCTATTATTCGCCTAAAGTAGCATTTATTAGCTGTATAAACTTTCACGTCTTAAGATACCACATTTAAGACAAAATTGTTTTGAAAATCATAAAATCTATTTCCGCTGAACTACTATCGTATAAAGCTTGCTAGGCGTTATATCACTGGCAAGAAAATACCTGAAACCAGTGATAAGCATGCCCCAAAATTCTTCTATTTTTGCAATAGTGAACAGGATAAAAATGAAAACAGCAAGTTTTGCGATAGTATGCTTAGGTCTATTCCCCATGCTTCTAAAAGCACAGGACGGCATCACATTTGAAGATGATTTTAATTTATGGAATATCGAAAAAGGACAAACAGCCTCCGTTTTTGTTGAAAAAGCCTATATACGCTCCGGACCGGGGCTCAACATGAAAGTGGTGGACTCACTGACACTTGGCAAAAATATCACCATTGCCAGTGCTCCATTTAAAGGGAATACCATCAAAAATTTTTATGCTCCATGGTATCAGATCAGCTATCATAGCGATGGTCAGCTTAAACAGGGTTTCATCTGGCTCGGGTTATTGGCGCTCGGTAAACAGACCGACAAAGACGGCCTCCAGTATTTATTCGGCTTTGATCGTGTCATCAAACAACAAAATGAGGAACAAGAAGATCACTATTTAACCACAGTAAAACTGTTGGATGCACAAGATTCATTAATTACCAGTCAATCTTACCCATTTGTATTCTCTGGTCAGCTGAGCTCGCAAAGTAAATTGCTACCAGCTATGGGACTAAATAATGTAAAACAAATCTTACGCATGGAATTTTTATCAGCTGCCTGCGGAGTTCCAACGGAGTATAATTACATGGCCTGGACTGGTCAGAAATTGATCAACCTCCCCAGTAGGTACTCCGTTAGTGATGCCGGTGTCTTTTATTACGATGAAAAAATCCTATTCCCCTCAGAACACAAAAGAAACAACCAGCTGATCTATAAATACATCGAAGAAGGTGAAGCGAAAGAGGATGACACCCTTGACCCCGAGTATCGCATTTCGAAAAGAGAAGAACATTTTCAATGGGATGGCGATAAGTTCGTAAAACTTACGCTACCGAAATAACTTTTCAATAAAATTTAACATATTAGTAAAAATAATAAAAGAAATAAGCAAAGAATGGAAGAGAAAAATATTTACGATTTGTTCTACAATGGTGAACTTGATCTGTTTATTATAGAAGGTGAAAATCAATTGAAGCAGAACGACCAGGATGTCCCGCTCTGGACACACCTCGCTGTTGCCTATCACGATCAAGTATTTTACGACGGACACGAAGCTATTTTTGATATCATACAGGAGAAGATGATCCCCTACCTCCAAAAAGCACTACAGGTAGAGCCAGAAAATGAAACAACGCTCTATCACATGCTCAATTACGTCTTAGGCAACCAGGCTAGCTTAGCGCAGATCAATCGTCCAAGAAAACACATCAACGAGAACAACAAAGACCAGTTTATCGGTTATGCAAAAAAGTTGATCGAAATACCTAAAATGGCTCCCTATGGCTATGGCTTCCTTGCAGATATTTATGAAAGTCTCCAGGATGATACCGCCCTATTAGCTTTATTGGATGAGGGGATCGGTTATTTCAATGAAACTTTTAAGGACGATCGCGAAGCTGCCGATCAAAATTTCTCCATATTCTGGATGAAAAAGATATACCTTCTGGACCGTACCAAACAGATTTCGGGTACAGCGCTAACTGCTCTAATAGGAGAGCAATTTGATCGCTTTGTCACTGGTAGTGAAATGCAATATGTGGACCTAGCAGAGATCGCTTATGAAAACAAAGATATAGATCTGGCCTTAAAAGCATTATTAAAACTTATTAAGGGTGATAACTCAGCTGCCCATATCCATGCGGAACTGGTCAAATGGCATGGTCGCTTTGAAGAGCTTATCGCTGACGGTTATGAAAATCCTGAGGTGTTCTATTACCAGCTGATCATTGAACGCAATTATTCCGAAGATATCGGGATACCGCTAGATTATTATTATCTACACGCACTAAAACTGATTGACGAATATCCCGACTTATACGCCGGTTACCATTTTGCAGCCGCATACCTGTATGACGATGGACAACATCAAGCGGCCTTACCTTACCTCCATCAGTTGGGCGAAAGACAGTGGAATGCAACATCTTGGCGCCGTCTTGTCGAATGTACGTACTTAACAACGGGTGAAGTATATACACAGGTCCCAACGTTCAATGACTTACCACGTGATCTTTATAATGAAGCGATTCACTTGTCTGACTTTGTCGATTCATTAGATACCCTGTCAGCTGAAGATACACTGGCGCTGAGACAGCTTTACCTTGCTGTTTACCGCCAAGCCTATGATGCCTTTGCAGCTTATTTCGAACAGGGAAAATATGAAAGTGATTATTTCGGTGGAAACCACAATCGTGCAATGAATTGCAATAACCTGGCAATTGCATTAAAGAATGTGGATCTCCTCGAAGAGAGTTATCAAATCGCCACTGAAGGGCTAAACTACTCAGACTTTGAAGAACTACATCAGACGCGAACAGACGCATTGTCGAAATTGGAGGATTATGAACGTTTAAAAGACGCCCTCATACTATATTTCGACACCTACCAGGTTACTTTGCGCGACCTCGATGAAATGCGCGATGAGGTAATCGAAGATCAATCTAATGAGGATGAATCAGATCTGGTATTCCCAAGTTGCTATCAAATGTTTGTGTACCAGCTTGAAGTAAATTATCATCTGGGACTTTCTTCTGATATACAGGGAGAAGCACAATATCTTCTGGAGCACATCTATCAGTTCTACATCAATCACCCTACGTTAAACGACTATCATTATAGGGATTTTGAGGCCGCTAAAAATGGTGTGGAAGGTATTATTTATGATATCCTTGAGCCTAACGATCGTGATTACCGTATCCACTATTATTCAGATATGGCACATCAATATCCGCATGAAGCACAACCGCAGTATATTCTCATGCAGCTTTACAATGAGATATCTGACTAT
>PJTS01000187.1_pt1 | contig 57763 bp, 76 predicted proteins | sample 1512251 | NCBI WGS metagenome assembly PJTS01 (sample SAMN08177686, study PRJNA422409) | Soil metagenome, whole genome shotgun sequencing project. | isolation source: Soil (2) enriched on wood chips: alkali lignin treatment | place: USA: Madison | collected 2015-01-15 | reverse complement strand
CATGAAGAAGGAGAGAAACAAAACCTGATCCACATCTTGAGCCTTGCGGCTCAAGTCAAAGGGTGGGTCAGTTTGAGATGGAAATGGCGGGTCAGTTATGCGTGGAAATTAACACCATTTCTGAGGTCAGTGAGTTGCAGCAGGTCATGAATAGCTATCCGCTCGCAACACTGATTGCTGGAGGCGCAGGCGAGGTGGAAATCAATCTGCTGCCGCTGCTGTTGGTGAAGGCGGGCTCGTTGGGGCGGCTCACCGGACACGTGAGCAAGAGTCATAACTTGTATTCAAAGGGCCGCAGCATCAAGATCGTGACTGCGATCTTCCAAAGCCCGAATGCCTATATCTCTCCCCAGTGGTATGTCAATGGGCAGCGAAGCGGGCGAAATGCACCAAGCTGGAACTACATGGCCGTTCAAGCGCAAGGCCGCATTTGATTTATCGGTGATGCTTTGTGGATGCGCGAGCACCTGGATGCCTTAACCCATTCCCAAGAGGTGTTGAGGGAAGAGGCATGGTCACCAACTCAAGCGGATCCCGAGTTCCTGGGATCTGTGGCGGCGCGGCTCATCGGCTTCGAGGTGGACATAGAAAACTTATGCGGCAAGCGATTCTTATCCCAGCAGCGCACAGCCGCTGATCGGGACAGTCTGATTCAGCACCTGGCTCAGGATCAAGGACCTGGCGCAGCCGCGGTCTCCAGGCTGATCAGGTCTTAGCGAGTGCCATGGTCAGACAAACCGCAACGCCCTGAATCAAGACTCAAGACGCTCTGGTTTGCGCCCTGATGTCGCTCAGGGGCTGGCGCTGCTTGGGAGGTGACGGAGCAGACTTTGTGTGGATCATCCTTACCGCGTGGGGTTTGTTGCAGAGGAGATTGATTTCATTCGGTGCTTTTCTGTATTCCAACGTGGCAGTCAGGTCGCAGATGTCACCTTATCCCCTCTAGAGAGGGGTAGCAGCACGCGATGAAGTCAGTACGATCCTTGCTCACACTCAAAGGGGATGAATACTCATGAAAGCAGCACTGATGATCTTGGCCACATTGATGTCGGCAGGCATGGTTTTTTCTGCACATGCCGACGAGGCAAAAGCAGCCATAGCTTCAGGAACCATCAATATGGCCGCGAACATGAATGAACTCGCTTTGGCTTGTGGGCACATGAGTTCCCAGGATGTGGAGACTGGCCGCATCAAGCAACGCGACGCGGCCATCAAGGATCTTGGTGTTGCTCCCGTCAGCTACGACAAGATGTATGCCGGTTACGCATCTGACTTCAAGAAGAAATGGGGCTCCATGACCCCAGCAAAACAAAAAAGCACCTGTGATCAGATGAAGCGCTAGCAATTCCTTCACATCATGCAACCAGGCCCGCCTCGGCGGGCCTGGTTGCATGATTTCAACTGTTGCTGGGCGGGGCTCATGCCGCTGCCTTCTCAGTAGCTTTCCACAAAAGGTATTTCCGTCTTATCAACCGCAATCATCATGCCCATGGTGTTGGGGTCGATTTCAATTGGGGTACTCCAGATCCGGGTTTTTCTGTGCTGGCCAAATATTGAACGCACAGAGCGGTGCATCTGAGCAGAGCTGCTCTCAGCCCATTACCTCGCAGATTATGGTGAAAAGAATGCAGGATTGCTGGCCAACTTGCATGTCTTGGGGCGGCGTGCTCGCGTCCAGGCTGCCTCATCCGCTTTGGCTGCTCGATAGCCAGTCTTGCCTCCATTGCGCAGGAGCTCGCGGCTGATGGTAGATGCAGCTCATTTGAAGCGGCTGGCAACGCAGCGGATAGATTCACCTGCGGCCAACGCCCTGGAGATTTCTTCTCGTTCAGGCATGGTCAATGCCAGACGAGAGCGATGCCTAGCCGCTGGTCGGATGCCACCCGTCGCACTCAGGATGGTGTGAATGGAGGTGTGTGGTCGGTCAAGCAGCTTGCCGATCTTGTGCAAGGTATCGCCAGCTTTCCAGCGATCCCACATCGGGGCCTTCTGAGCTTGAGTGCACTAATCCGCGGTCTTTGCTTCGTGCAAACACTCCTTGCGCCAGTGGCGGTCATTGTGTTGCATTGACTAGTTGAATCCACAGTCGATAGCTGCCTTAGATCACTGGCGGCTCTCGGTTGCGGCCATTGTTAGCCTGCGACTTGAACGGCGGCTAGTGCAGTTAGTTGACACTGGTGCAGCTAGATATATAACGTACCAATAGGTTGTTCACCCGCTCCGAAACTGGAAAGCTGTGGTTGTCACGCCATCGCCACTCTCGTGGGGAGACTGCTCGTGGGCATAGGCGTGGTACCACCAAGCCATGCCTTGGGTGATCATGGCCAGGCCAACATCGAGAGTTTGTGGCACCAATGGGTGCTGACGCAGGAGCGACCCAAAAGCAGACCTGTCGCCTGTATCGGTCTGTCTTGGTGCTGCGCAGCTCAGCCTCTCTCTGAAATGTCAGCTCGGCTAAGGCTTGCCGGGCGCGCTCTCCGACGGCTGCTTGCGCTCAGGGGCGTCAATGTCCTGCAGTCTTGCCTTGAGCCGTTCGTATTGCCCTGGTTTCCGTATCGGGTGGTCAGGGTGCCTCCGTCTGAGATGCTGACGATAAGGCAGAAGGGGGGTGAGCATGGATTCAGTCTATTCAACTCACAAGTAGATGGGAGCACTTTGAAGTCCATGGGGTGTAAGTGTGGACAGACAAAAGGGGTTAGACCTTTCGATCTAACCCCTTGTCATTTGGTCGGAGCGGCGGGATTCGAACTCGCGACCCTCTGCTCCCAAAGCAGATGCGCTACCAGGCTGCGCTACGCTCCGAAGGCTGTTAATGTAGCTTGAAATTGGGCTCGGAATTCAGAAATTCATGTGCAATTTGATGCAACTAGCATGCAACCACATACCGTTGAGGCTCGATTTTCGGCAATAAAACCATGGGTATGATGCTGCACGAGACGCTGTCGGTGCTCTGTCGTGTCGTGGGTGGGGTGAAAAATCGCACCGATTTCACACAACCCTTGAGGGCCGCTTAGGATAAGGGACGGGCGCGGGTTCACTTCCCGCCAGTCCACCATCTCCCAACAACCCAGCACATGCTGGGTTGTTTCAATCATCTGCCCGTAGCTCAGTTGGATAGAGCAACAGCCTTCTAAGCTCACCCAACAATCAAGCGCACAAGCGGGTTTCCCGAGGTTTTATGCTCCGCTTTGCTGTATGTTTAAACAGTGTTTGAATGACGCAAACGTGTTGCAGCTAAAGCCTTTGCGGAGCAAGAATTTCTCTATTTTGTAGCTTGAACCCTAGTGCCTCGGCGCAGGTAGTGGCGCTTGGTCGTTTGCACAGACGTGTGCCCCAATTGCTTGGACGCAGCCAGTTCTCCGCGTTCGTCGGCAACATCGTCAGCGGCCTTTGCGCGCAAATCGTAGAACCAGAAGGCGCGGATCTGCGCGGCCAGCGCGGCATTGCCTGACTTGTCAGCCTCGTCGGCGGCGTCAGATCGTGCAGTCTCAAACGCTTTGCGAAGCATTTGTTTGGACATGGCCTTGCCGTATTGGCTGACCAGCAGATTTGCGCTCCAAGTCTTGTGTGATCGCTTTCGCTCCTCGATACGATCCAGCAGGGCCTTGAGCTCGCCTTCGATGATGAATCGAAGCGCAGCGGAGGTCTTGCTCTGCTTGATTACGAGGTAGCCGTCAATGATGTCGTGATCGGTAAGGGACCGGGTATCGCCGGGCCGCTGGCCAGTCAGATAGGCCAGGTCCATGGCGTCCTTCAATGCCACGTTGCCATGCTCGTAGACCAGGCGATAGACCTCATCGGAGATGTAGACCTCGCGCTTGCCGAGCGAGTGGCCTTCAATGCCCGTGCAAGGGTTCTCGTTCTCCGTCCAGCCCCAGGCCCGGGCCATGTTGAACATGTGTGAGAACACGCGCTTGAGCCGGTTGGCTGTGGTGGGGGTGTCTTTCGCCCATTGCAGCAGCAGATAGATGTGCTTGGGCTTGATGGCATTCAGTGGGGCCGGCGTCGGGTTGCAGAAGAAGGTGCGCAGCTTCTTCAGATCACCTAGCTGGGTAGCCTGCGTGGACTTGGCTTTGAGGGGGATGACCTCTGCCTCGTATTTGTCCGCTAGCTCTGCGAAGTTTTCGGAAACGGGCCGGGCAGGCATGGCCGAGAGTTCAAGCCATTTCTGCACAGCGACTCTGTAATCGCTGCCAAGCGGGATCTCTTTGCGCGGCTTGGCGCCAGTGTCGAAGTAGTAGTAGGTTGTGCCGGACTTCTGTTTGCGGGCCCGGAAGTTGGGCATTGCTTTAACCATGGCTAAACGCAGGCTCCCATGTTGCGGTGCTGACCTCTGGAATGGCTTGGCCTTCTATAGAGTGACGGGTCACGATAGGCCGGCCCACAGCGTTGAGATAGAACGGAATCTTCATGCTGCGCAGCGCGGCTGCCTGAAGCATTTCACGGGTCTTCCCCGCCTTGCCGCGCGCGATGCCGGTGAGTTCCCTGATTTCATCTGGAGTTAAGAACGTGCTCATGATCATTAATTCCATAAAAAAGCCCCGCATCAGCGAGGCTCGGGGTGGTTGATAGGTTCGCGCCATCTGTCGCGCTTGTCGCCGCGGTCGCGGGCTCGCTTGCTCATCCTTGCGATCCTTCCTTGGCTGCGGACTGGGCGGAGATAGCGGCGCGCTGAGCGTCCCAGCTGCGCGGCATGTATTGGCAATCCACTGTTGGGCGGCGCAACTTATCCAACTCCGAGCAGAGCCAAGGCAGATCGGTTTCGCGGCACTTGTGCTGCTTCATTGCGGCTTCCAAGGTGAAGCGCTCTGCATCGTCCAAGCTCGTCGTGTAGCCCCCACCTGAGCGCCAGAAGCTCGGGCAGTTTCCGACCATTGCGCTCCAGCGAGCATCCTGCAGGTAGTACATGACATCCGCATCCCGCGCGTCTGCCTGCGCCTGGGGTGCTGCGAGCCGGGCATGGGCCTGCGCCATGCGGAAAATGCTTTTCGCATGCCAGTCCGGGTCAACAATGATGGTGTCGGCCGGATAGTTCTTTGCAAACCACTCGCGGAAGCTATCGGGCGTATCCGCCTGCGCGGGAAGTTCGGTAGCAGTAGCCAGCAGGGCGCGCAGCTCGTCTGACGCATCGGACATGGCTTCAACAGCCTCGCTATCAAGTACGCGGTTCAGCAGCTCGACTGGCGCCAGAATCTTCCCGCCATTTACTGCGGGGTTGGTTGCCACGTCGATATGCCAACAGATCAGTTCATGGGTCGCCCACTTTGCCTCGTCTCGCATTGCATTGTTATTTGCTACTCCGAGGTGAGCAGACACCAGCTCTTCGTCTATCACTTGCTGCCATACGTTCGCAGGCGCATCTGCTGCCGGGGTGGCTGCAAGCGCGATCAGTTCACGAACGAAGGACTCAAACTGATGCTGCTCGGCTTGGACTGCACGAAGCTCACGCGGTGGCTCGTCATCTTCGAACAGCGTGGAGTGCTCGATCCAGATGCGATGCTTGCGCATCAGTGCCTTGATTTGTGCCTCATCAGGCTTTTCCGCGACTGCGGGCGCTGCCTGGGCAGGGGCCGGCTCCTGAATCTGGTGCAGGCAGGTGCTGCGCGCTGCGAGTGCCGCTTGATAGCCCAGCACCCACATAGCCTTGTCATTGGTGTTCAGGCAGTCAGGTGCATCTGCGATCGTGATCTTGTCTTGCATATTGGTGGCTCCCAGAATGAGAAAAGCCCGCGGCGGCGGGCTTGATGGTCGGAAAGGTTTGCCAGCGATCGCGTGGACTTACTTCGGTGGCTGGGGCAATCACAGTAGGATGTACCTCTTTTTGGGGAGGAGTGGTTATGGAGCGGACAATTCAGGGTCTACAGGTGTTTTCATCGGCTTCGCTGACAGGAATCGATTCGATGTATGCGGCCAGGGTAGGGGTCTGTTCTCAGGGTGGAGAGACTCACTACTTTCAAGTCGGGGAAGCCGAGACGGAGTTGCACGCTGAGCAGCTCGCTGCGGAATACATCTTGCTAATGAAGGAGCTACCAATCGATTGGGTAGATCAGTGTCTTGAGTCGCCAAGCCCCGAGTAAGGCGGCTATTGGTCTTAAAAGCCCGCTCAGTGGCGGGCCGGAAAGTTGTCAAGGTTGAGGTTGTCAGTGGCCGCAAGGAAGTGGCTGACCTTGTTCCTCTTTGAAGTCTTGAGGCAGCGGCGCGCCGCAGCTTCCGCAGCGTTTGTTTGGATTGGTATTGCTCATCTCGTTGCTCCTCATAAAAAAGCCCGCACGAGGCGGGCAATGGCAATTGGGTGGAGGGACCTCTAGGTCTTGTTTCGGCCGCGATAGTCGAGGTCGGTCGCTGAGTAGTTCTCGCGCTTGCGCCAGTCCATCTGTACAGGGCCGGCATGTTCGGGAGGATAGGTGATGCGCTCTTTCTCCCGGCTGAGCTCCCATCGCTTGGCCTCCACGACATGGTGGACGGCCGACTTTTTAGTTGTGCTCATTGCAAGGCTCTCGCTAAATTTCCAAACAGTTGCCCCACGGTACAGGCTTACTGCAGACAGGTCTATTGATTTCTTTTTCGAGGGGTATCGTTCGACCGCCTCCAAGGACCGCGTCCTTCAGTGAGGCTGAATGTTGTGATTCCAAGGTCTTTCAATTCACCTATACTGGTTTCACTCGCTGTTCAGGCCGTTCGCCCCAACAGCGCCTGTCTGACACCTATGCCGCCCCTTGGCCGCAGGTAGCCGCTCTTTCTTGCAAAGCACGCGGTGGTCACTCCCCTCTAGGCGAACTCCCCCAGATCCTGAACATCCTTATGGATCTGCGTTGCCCCCCTGCATTCAGAGCGGGCCTTCCCTATCTCATTTGACGGTCTGCGCAATCGTGCGTGCAGCCGTCCGTTTCATGCTGCACAAAAACATTACAGAGCAGATTGGCCGCTATGCGGTCACGCCTCTGACTCAGCCGAGCTCCAGCGGCCAATTTCTGGCTTCCGTTTCCATTCGCCGCGGTGCATATGACCGCGTCATTCGATTTGTTCCCCAGTTTTCTAACGAGTCGCTTGCCTCTAACTATGCCCTGACTGAAGGGCGAAACATGGTGTTGAACCAAAGGCTGAACTGAGCGGCTGAATCCTTCACTCACAGGAGACACTTTGGCTAAAGAAGAACTAATCGAGATGTCGGGCCGAGTTGACGAGGTACTGCCAGATGCGCGATTTCGCGTGACTCTGGAAAACGGCCATCAGCTCATTGCTTACAGCGGCGGAAAGATGCGCAAGCATCGTATTCGTGTGCTGGCTGGTGACAAAGTGACCGTCGAAATGTCGCCCTACGACCTGAACAAAGGGCGTGTGACCTTTCGCCATCTTCCTCCTCGTACTGGTGCTGCTACTGGGGCCAAACCTGCCTTCAAGCGCCGCCGCTGACCCTTATCAATCTTGTAACCGCTCATCGCTGACATGCGTGAGCAATCTTTGAAAGAACACAATGCAATCCAATCTCTACGTTACCAATCTCGGCTATTCCATCGACAGCGAAGCCCTGCGCACACATTTCGGCAGCTGCGGTGATGTGGTCGCTGCAGACGTCATCATTGATCGCGACACCGGCCGTTCGCGCGGTTTCGGCTTCGTTGAAATGGGCACTCAAGAGCAGGCCCAGAAAGCGATCGAAACACTGAATGACCAGCCGCTTGGCGGTCGCGCACTGGGAGTGGCCTTGGCCCGTCCACGCAAATAATCTTCTTCAATCTGTAAGAAGGGCTCACGCCAAAAGCGTGAGCTTTTTTCTTTTGCAGCCTCTCTTCCCGCAAGAGCAACTCAAGAGACAAGCTTCTTGACTTCCTGAAGCTGAACCTCCAGCCAGCCCGCCTTGATGGTCAGCTCTTTGCATTGCTGGGCAGCTGCTTGAAGGATGGCAACACATCTCTTGGCATTAGTAGGTCCGTTGCAGTACCTTATGGGAAAGGTTTGCTGGTAGTTTTGACCTGCTCCTTCTCAAGGAGTCAGCTCTCTTAGGCAGGCCAGCTGGATTCGCAAGGCAGTGGATTCACTGCAAGGAGGTCGTGATGGAAACGATAGAGCAGATGGCTGACAGACGCATCCGCGAATCCGAAGTAAGCCTGGACCATATCGACCTGCTTATGAAGCGTGCACAGAAAGCGAGCGCAAAGGCGTCTGATCAGGCGGAGATAGAGCGATTGCTAGAGCAGGCGACTAAGCAGCGGGAGAAGCTGGATCTGCATCTTGCGGCTCTTAAAGAGGCCAGGCAGCAGTCCGATCTGGCGCGGCTTGTGGAAGAGGGAAAGAGCTTCAGGGACAGCCTTGAAAGAATACGGATGGGCATTGAGCGCTTGCTCTTGTCACTAATTTAGGACTTCTCAGCCCTGCTCCAATAAAGAAGCCCGCTCGATGGCGGGCCTCTCTAGATTGGAGATATTTGCTATCTTATTTATGGCAAATTTCCCTGGAAATAGAAAGAAGGCTTTTTCAGAAAGCCCCATACCTGTAAGCAAAGTAGCCTGCAGCAATCATGCCAAAGATTGCAAGCGTCAGCATGATTCCTGCAATAGTGTTTCCTGGTTGAAAGCCGGCTAGCTTATTGCCTTCTGGTTTTTGGGATGCACTCGTTTCCGGCTCTTCTTCTTTTGGCCAGGGGAAAAACATGCACTTCAAGTTTGCCCAGAAGCCGTGAACTTTGCGTTGAGAAAGTTCATGCATAAAAACTCCTTACGTCATTCGATCTGGATATACATCCCAACCATGCTCTGCCTCCAGCTGCATAGCATTGGAGGGTTGCGCTGACCTTGCGTCCGGATTGTCGATGTCCACATCGCTATTTTTCATAGGCACATTCGGCGACCGTGCATGGTCATCGTGAGAAATCGAGTGACTGATGATTTCTGGTTGCAGCGCCTGTGGCGCTGGAGCAATAGTGATTGCTAGATCTTCACGTTGCATTAAGTCTCCGGTCTTGTCAGTTGAGCAATCCTCAAGGATTCGCCTTGCTTCAGTGGAAAAGAAAGCAGTTCCGAAAGGGGACTAGGCTTGAGCAAGCACAAGAGGCAGAAGCTCACTTAGATGGTCAATTGACTGCGCCACGTCTTGCCCATCTTTGATTTAGCTCGATTTCGGGCATGCTTGAAATCTGGAGAGTTCGAGCCGCTCAATCGATTTGAGAGCTGTAGGTTTCGGATCTATACAGGCAGGTTATTTGACCAATTGCCTTGTCCCTACGGTACGCCCATTTCATGGAAAAAACCGTTTTAACGCAAACACTTACATAGGAATTGTGACCATTGATACGTTTGCATCTATGGCATGTAGAGCTAGCAATAGGCAGGATCATCCGTACGCTCAAGCGACTACCTTCTTGATTTCCTGGATCTGGCCATCAAGCCTTCACTGCCTACTCTTTGCACTGCTGGGCAGCTAAGTGAGTCGATAGAGGCTACCTTTTTTCGGCTTGACCAGCTTTACCTCTAGTAAGCGCAAATCCGAGTAGCGTGCCTGCAGCCAAGGCTCCGCCGACTACCCGCCAGGGGGACGCGTGCACATAGGAATCTGCGGATAGTGCTAGGGCTTTTGATTGACCAATGGCGTTGGCAGAAGCCGTCTTCACCTTTTCCAAGGTAGATGCAGCCTTGCTGAAAAGCATCGATGCCGCTGGATCTGCGTCATGCCCATTCGACGCTAGAACGTTCCGCAAATCATCAAGTAACCGGTTTACATCACGTGGAAGCTCTGCAGCACTTTCTTTTTGAACTTTCATAAGGACTCCTGATTGAACAAAGGGGGAGTTCAGAGTAAGCGATGGAAGTTTCATGAGTTGTAGTCCAAGCTCGGGCGTTCACATATGAAGTGTGACGCCAGGCTACGATGTGCTATCGATCTGAACTAGATAAAAGCGTCTTTTGTTTGGATTTTGTGATTGCTCAAAGTGTTGCCAGTTGGCGCCTCCCAGCCAGTTAACGCTTATTTCGGTGGCCAAAGCGAATGCACTAAATCCTCATCTGAATGAATACAGTTTGAATTCCGGTTCACCTCAGCTGACATGCCACCTCGAATGGCCTACGAGATGTTGTGCTGTGAACCTGCACACTCGTCTGTTGTATGGGAGTTAGCAGGTGCTATGAGGGTCTAAAAGTCTTCCGTGTCGGCAGCGTTGCTCGGGGCTGTGATTTTTGCGGCATCGCTTAAGAAACAACCTTCTTGATTTCTTGGATCTGCACCTCAAGCCAGCCCGCCTTGACGGCCAGCTCTTTGCATTGCTGCGCAGCTTCTTGAAGGAGGTAGGGCTTGCTGCGCACCGCAGTGCGCTTGGCGGTGCGCAGCCATGCAGGTTCATCAAAGGCGCTCTAGCGGTTTGCCTCCGGCCTTTTGCGCCATCTGGCAAAGCCGCTCGTGCGCCTGCTTTGCTTCATCCAGCAGGCCAGGCGCGATACCTGAGACGCGCCAGCCCTTGTGTACGGACACAGGATCCGCCTTGGCCGCCAGGCGGCGCTGGCGCTCGAGCTCCGCGCCTTGGGCTCGCATGGTGGCCATACGAGTGGCAGAGATCGGATCGCCGTTGTGGTTCACAAAAGTCAGACTCATGGAGGCCTCCAAAGAACAAGCCCGCTCATTGGCGAGCAGTCGATTCATTGATGTGGGCACTTAGCCCTGCTCATAAAGATCTATGAATGGGTGATCAGTTGCTGGCGCTGCCAGCCAGCGAGGCGGGCAGGTCGCCCAGGCGGTTGCGGCCTTCGCCGCCCAGTGCTTCGATCAGATCCGGAATCAGGCGCGAGAGCTCACCGGTGGCAATCGTCACATCGGTATCAAAGCCGCTGTCATCCTTGCTGTTGCCGTCCATGACGGCATCGAGCAGCGCGATGTTCTTGATCTGCAGGCCTTCGGTCAGCACAAAACTCACACGGTCGTCCCAGGTCATGGCCAGCTTGGTGGGCAGCTTGCCGTGCTCGATGTGCTGGCGCACCTCATCAATATCCAGCGGGTGGCGGGCGTAGCGCACCACGGCCTTTGATTCGTCGCAGGCTTTCAGTTCTGTCTCGCGGTCGGCGCTGAAGCCTGCGGGCGGCTCCTGGGTCATCAGCCAATGTGCCATGGCGGCCTGTGGACTGGTTTGCGTGTCCAGCAGTGCCAGGGCGAAGCCGGGGAGACCCTCGACTAGCAGTGTCACCACCTCGTCGGCGCGGCCCTGGGCGCTGGTATCGAGCACCAGGGTGCGCGCCTGAGGGTCGATCCAGACCCACATGCTGCCTTGCTTGGTGAAGGCCATGGGCAGCAGATCCAGCTTGGCCTCGTCCTTGAGCTCGCGCTTTTCCTTCTTGCCGGGCTTGCGGCCCTCGGTCTTTTCGATGTGCTCGGCCTTTTCGTTGACCTTGCGATTGAGCACGCTGGCCGGCAGCACCTTGGCCTCGGTCATGAAGCGCATGACCCATTGACCGGCCACGGACTCGACCAGCGGGCCGTGCTGCTCGCCGCGCGGCGGCACCCAGCCCACGGAGCGCTCCTGTGTGGCGCCGCACTCCTCAAAGACTGTCTTTTGCAGTGCATTCTCCAGCACCTGCAGATCGCTTTGCCAGCTCTCGGCAATGCGGTAAATGATCATGTTCTTAAACATTGAAGCTCCAAAAAAATAGCCCGCATATGGCGGGCAATGGTTTTCCACTAAGAATTGAGATGGTTCGACCTGCTAGGCTTTAGATAATGTCTTGGGTGCTATCAAAATAAGATAGTTAAATCGCGTTTTAGTGAGGCGTTGCAGGCCATGAAAACTAAAGCTATTGCGGTTGGCGTCGCGGCAATGTGCGCTTCGTCATTTGCTTTGGAGTGCTTCGGGCAAAACTCCAATGCTGTCGCTAGTGAAGTCAACAAAGCAGCCTCTGAGTCTTTGAAGACTTATCGACTACATGGACTAGCCGGGTTGAAAGAGTCAGTGGCTGAATGCTGGCTACAGCCGCGTGATTTTTGCCTCTACTTGGACGTTGCAGCTCAGCGCATTGCGGCTACTAGAGGCCGCAGAGATACCGCGCTTGACAAGTATTTCTTCACATCAGCATCCATGGAGCGCGCCCATGCATGGCTATCGCCGAATGCTCGAGGCCCTGTGTCCAATGTCCAGTACCTTTATGCCGTAGAGCAAATGATGGACAGCATCTTGAGCACCCAGCAGGAAAAGGTGATCTACAGCGGTCAATAGCTCTCGGCAGGAGCCTACCTCAGACGCTGCACGGTATTCTCACCCAGCCTCTCGGCATGCCGAGGGGCAGAAATGGCAGCCGCGCACGATGAACTCACGGCTGTATTTGCGGGAGTTCTTTTCGTTGAGCCACTCTCTAACTGTCAGCTGTGCGTTCAATGATCATGCTCTTGAGCATCGGGCCTCCATCAACAAAATAGCCCGCGTGCATGCGAGCTGTCAGATGAACTAGTTAGCCAAGAAGCGGTCCAACAAGCACTCACTCTGGCTTTGGAGTGAGTAGCCTAGAGGCTCAACTTTCTTTGGGGACGCCATGAAAGTGCTTCTTGTGATTTCCATCCTCGCCACTACGCTTACTGGCTGTGCAGCGTTGTCGAGGCCTGAATTTGTCTCGATGGCTGATCAGCGATCCAGTTGTGCAATGGGATCCATGAACATGGGAGGGGACATTGGTCGATGGATGTATGGCCCTGATCGGCAGCCATGGACTGGCGGAGATGGTCCGTTCTTTGTTCGTAGCAACATATAGCGTGTATTGATTCCTGCCCGAATCAAGCAGAACGGATGAGACATGCATCGTCGTGCCGGTGGTTTCTTGCTGATCGAATCCTTCTATACAGCGCTTCGCCAGGGCGCGCGACTCACTTGCTTATGGCTCTTCTCTGACGCACCTCACGATATTCTCACTGAGCCAAATAGCTTTCATTCCAGGGCACTGCCAGGCACTAACGGCTGCCTTTTTGAAGGACGCAGCAGTTTTGTCGAGTCCCGTTCCTGATTCAGCTTTGCAGCCTGCTAAAACTACGCAGGTCGCAAGGATCGCGAGGCCGCTCAGTATGAAGCCTCGAACGAGGGACAGGTTGCGCTTCCTACTTCGCCTCGACGGTAAGTGCACAAGCTGGATTGGTGGCTTGGTCATAAGCCTCTGTCTCTTTTTAATTGGAGTGAACTCAATCGCATTCATCGCACACCTTGAGGTCTACAGCTCGCTAGTGGACTGCTTGAGTGCGGGTTCTCAGACAAGGGGCTGAGAAATTAGGTTTGAACCAAGCTATTGCGCTGAATGCTTCAATGTTTATTGTCTATGTTTTGGGGCGATGAAGAAGTAAGCACCTTCTTCGGTGAGGTCTTGTGGATGTCAAATTACGGGCGTTCCTTCAAGCATTGCACAGTCTTATCGTCCAGCCACTCGGCGTGCATGCCCGGACAGGCGAACTCGTCGCGCATGCTCTGTGTGATGCTTTGGGGTTCATCGGCTTGGGCATCGGGCGCGGACAGCCAGGCTGCGAGGAGCAGGGCGCCAACGATGACCAGCAGGGAGTCAAGAATCGTCTTTAGCATAAGGATCTCCTGTTCAATAGAGCGGTTGCTGCTTAAAGGGGCCATGCTTCCGGCGTGAGCGCCATTACTACGGCCGCGCCAACCAGGCAGAAGAGGCCGAAGCCGGTGAGCGCCCATTGCGCCGCGAGCAGCAGCTTTGTGGTGTGGGCAGGGGATGGAGTCGAATGCATGGAATCTCCTGAGGGCAAAGAAAAAGCCCGCGAGCGGGTGCTGCGGGCCTTGGTTGAGTTGAGGTGCTTCTCGTGGTGATTAGGCGGTCAAGTTTCTATCAGCGCCGCTGAAGCTGCCGTAATCAATCGGGAATAGCGACTTGATATGCTGACAATTCATCAGAATCAATGGGGGGAGGACTATGTCTAGTTTGAGATCAATCGCGCTAGTCGTCGGCGGAGCATTGAGCGCGTTTGCCGCAGTAGCTCACTTGGCGTGTATCGCAATTGGCGCTCCCGCATACCGGGTGATGGGAGCGAGTGAGCGGATGGTTCGAGCTGCCGAGCAAGGAAAACCTCGGCCAGCATTGATAACTCTTTTCATTGCAATGATTTTGTTCATTTGGGCGGGTTACGCATTGGCCGGGGCTGGCGTCATTGAGCCTCTGCCGCTGACCAAACTCGCTCTCACCGCTATCTGTGCCGTGTATCTTGCGCGGGCAGTTGCTTTCCCACTTCTCAAACCGGTGTTCCCTGCAAACACGCAGACTTTCTGGCTCGTGTCATCTGGTATCTGTCTTGTGATTGGGCTGTCTTACTTGGTCGGCCTCGTCGAATTGTGGGGCGCACTCTAGGCATTTCACTGATCAAGATTCAGTACCTTGCGCAAGCACTCGTGACCACAAAAGAAAAGCCCGCGAGCGGTTGCTGCGGGCTTGAATAAAGAGCCGGTGACCCTTTCGGGCCCTGCCTGGGGAAGAGGTCAGAAAGGGAGGGAGAGTTAACCCCAGACCCGGCGTAACAGGAATATGGCGTCGAATTCTGCATGATGCTTTTCGGGCGATCAATAGGAGCTCGTCTTACAGCAAAGAGGAGTAGAACCATCTGGCGTGACCACTGTCGCTCACGACGCTGAAGCCGCGCCGCGCTCCCAATAGATGGTGGCCCAGGCGAATTCCTGGGATGCCATACCTGCTCGAGCAGTCACGCCAGATGCCCCTGAATTCAGGGCAAAAAAAGCCACCCTGCGGAGGGTGGCTTAAGGAGGCTTCTCTCACACCTGAGTAGCTGCGCTCATTCAAAGACATCAATTAAGGTGAATACTTTCACCAATTTCTGATGCTGTCAGTATTTTCTATTGATAGAAGCAAATTAATACATATTTGCTATTTTGATGAACCCGCTTCAGCCCTGCTGCTGGGAAAGGCGCATGCGAGGTCAAGGCCGGTGAGTGCCTATTGCGCGGCGAGCAGCGGCTTTGTGTAGGAATAGCGGCTGGAGTCGATTGCATGCAAGCTCATGTGGAAAAACAAAAAGCCCGCGAGCGGTTGCAGCGGGCGCGAATAGAAAGCCGGTGACCTATTTGGTCATGCCTGGGCAAGTAGAGGAAGTGAAAGGAGTCTGTGACCCCAGGCCCGGCAAAACAGGTTCATTGCGTAAAATTTTGCCCAAAGAGAGTCACAGAATCAATATCTGCGTGGGGTCACAAACGAGCTCTTCGCCATCTGGCGTGACCACTGTCGCCACGACGCAAGCGTCGCGTTCCTGATTGCCGCCAGCCCAGGCCCATTCCTGAACTGCCGTACCTGCTCGAGCAGTCACGCCAGATAGCCCCCGCTACTTTCCCGGGGTGGTCATGATGGGCACCTAAGACCGGTGCGATTACCCTCTTGCAGTATTCCAGCCAAGCCCTTGCAGGCCTGGTTTGTAAGAGCCGGGGAGCCGACCCCCGGCACCATCAAGAAAAAGAGCAGAACACCCGGCTTGCGGTCAGTCGGAGGCGGCATCTCGGATTGCCCAAATCCACGCCCGGTTGAGGTTTTCTGTACCGCGCTCTTTCTTGATGGCCCCGCTATAGCCCTGCGGGAGAGGGCACATGTATGCCACATGCTGGCTGAATGCTCACATCTCAAGATCTCCGGGCACAAAAAAGCCACCTTAGAAGGTGGCTGTTGAAAATGAAGCCCTTAATCGTGGGGGCTGTCGAGCACTCTTGCTACCAGTACCGATAGCTATGGCGCATGCGCGATTGCCTCTCCTCTTGCCTCCTCTTGTCTTTTTCAGGAGGCCCGCACTGCTCGATGTTGGGTGGAGTGGGTAAATCCTCGCCCCTGGCGAAAACTCGTTTGACTGTTTTCCAAACTTTCAGGAACGACGATGGGATGCGGCTTACTAACATATAGACCTCCGGTCTATCACTGCGAGCTATGGGCGCTCGCCAGATCTCCAAGTACTCTTTTGTCAGGTCATGTCGTTGATGGTAGGCGCCTGGGGACCGGACTGCTGAGCTTTTGATTGTGGTGAAGGGGCTTGATCGAGATTGGATGGGATAGGATGAATCTTTGAGGTTGGCTCAAGAAGCATCAACCACATATCGCGCCAGAACTCGGTCTGTCGTTTGTAGCCAAGTAGTGAAAACATATAAACCTCCGATCAGATGCTTGCTTAAGTGGCGGAGATTTTGTTGAGGACCGCTTGCAGCAAGAGGCGGTTCGTTTTTTTTCGCAGCATCTGTTCAGGAGAGTCCTCCTGCAACTGTGCATCAGTTTGAAATGGCGTGTGAAAGATTCGGTCGTCATCCGCCACGTTCCGGGATTCGACTTCCTGTTTTACGTCGGGACATCGGGAGCGGATGCTGAAGATGGTTTTGTCGATGAAAGACATATAGACCTCCGGTCTATGTTGGCGGTCCAAGATAGGCCGTCTCACACCACAGTACTCCTTTTAATACCCTTAAACGGCGCGCTCAAAGCCCACGTCAGGAATGAACCGCGGGGCGTCATTCGCAGTCGCTTCCACAACGAAAAAGCCACCTTGAAAGGTGGCTCAGGATCCGGATTTCTTGCTCTTCAGGCTTAAGCAGCCGTGGAGTCAGGCCTTGTCCGTGGTTGCCTCTGCATGGTGCGCGGGCTGCTGCGCTTCGGGCTTGGCGGAAGGCTCTTGTTCGAAACTTGAAGGGCTTGGCGGAAGCTCAGAGATGGGCTCGAGGATGATCGACCACATGTCGCGCCAGAATGCGACGTACCTCTGGTACACAAGGAGTGGAAACATATAGACCTCCGGTCTAAAGCAGCAAATCAAGATGACTTGCATGTGTCCACAGTACGCTTTTTAAAGACCTTAAACGCTGCTGGAAAACAACCGAGAAGGTGGCTTGGCCGTTCTTTCTAAACGGCTGCTCGACGCAACCATCCCAGCCCTGACGCGACAAAACGTCTGTCCATATCGCTACTGTTTGCGTTGCTGCCGCTGCTCTTCTTCGTTCCTTTTTTTCGGTACGCGCGGTTTGCCTTGTTCCTGTGGGGCAGGGAGCCCATCCGTGAAAAAGAACATCAGCTTCAAGGTGTCCCAAAAGGATGGGGTAGAGATGGGAATGGGGTTACCTGACAAATAGACCTCCGGTCTAAAGTGGCTGGTCAAGATTGACTGCCTTGTCCCACCGTACTCTTTTAAATGACCTTAAACGGTGCCCTTGAAAAATAGACACCAGCCATGTTGGCGCAGCTGTGGCCGAGATCAGTCGATGAAGCCGAGGTCACGCAGCGCTTCGGTTTCCTGGGTGTACTCAGCGTCCTCGATCAGCAGCACGCCGTCGGGCCCATATACATTGCGCTGGGGCGCGCCCATCACTTGCTCAATGCGTTCGACTTTGTAGCCGTGCCGCTCCCAGATTTCGGTTGTGTTTATGCGTGTCATAGGTTCACTGTACTCAAACGAAAGCGCTGCTAGCAAGGCTTTCGTTTGAACCCCGGATGCGCTCCGGGTGGCGGCGCATATCTCCCACTGTCACTGGCTTGCGCTTCGCTCTGGCAGCTTTATGCAGATCACTATCTGCGCCGGTTAGCACCATCCACCGCTTCGGGGCGGCAGAGTCGCGGCGCGTTCCGGAAAGTCATCGGGGCGCAGCGTGTCTCACGACGTGCATTGAATCTCTGGCTTTTTAAGGACCTGAGGTGCTGGCTCGATCACTTGGCACCCAGCGCAGCGGTTTCGCTGCGTTGAGTGAAGTATAGAAATGCTAGTCTTAAATTGTCAAGAAAAACTAGTCTTTTGGCTATTTTTGCTAGCCATGAAGCATGGAGACAAGCCCGTACTGGGTGAGTTGTTGGCGCTTGAACTCTGTCCGTGGCCGGCGCACCATTGGAATATCACGCACTTCAAGGAGAGCGGCGATGTCTACCCTCATGATTCAGATGGTTGGCCTGTGGATCCTGGCCGTGCTGGTGGCCTGGGTGATCAATGAGATCAGGGACGACTGGCGGACGTAAAAAAAGCCCGTTTGGGACGGGCTTGGAGTAGGTTGGCTCTTTATTCAGTGACGAACTTTAGTAGGTTTGGATCGGAGGCCATAAGTCTTACGGATTCATTCATGGCTCGCTGTATTGAGTTATCAAAAGGATAGCCATTTAAGGCGTCTGTCGTGTACATCTTGTTCACTCCATCGCTGCGCTCTACAAACACAGAAACCGCGCACTCTGGAACATAGTGACCAGTGCAATTGATACTTTGAAGTGAAACGCGAATGCTTTTAGCTTTTGAAGTGCCGATAGAGCCTGGGATGGCATCAGCAAGTCTCTGAACTATGACCTGACCCCATTTTTGGTAGTCAGACTTTGCTGATGTGATGCCATCAGAAAAAATCATGCGTGGCTCACCCTGTGGGGTTGAGTTGACAATTTCTAGGTTCGCTCGACTGATGGCTTCGACTCGTACATCTGGTCCTGGTACTACACGTGTTGCGCAGCCGCCTAGAGCGACAACTGCAGCGATCAAAATCAGTTTTTTCATTCCCCTCACCTTTTTGTTATCGATGTTTGGTCTATGTGATCAATGCTGATAGTTGTGGTTTTGAATCACGTGCTAACCCTAAGTCTCAAAATACCATTGAGTCTGGGCCTACGGATCCGGCCACTCGAGCGATGCACTCCACCTCCTCTTTGGGGATGGTCATAGGTGCATAGCCATTGTTAATGCTCAGCAACTGGATCTCGTCTCCACGAATCCAATTCAGTTCCTTGAGCAGGCATTTGCCGTTGTGCAGTTTGACCACGACATCGCGGCCTGGCTGGGCTTCGATACTGGGGGTGATGACGACGAATTCACCGGCGCGGTAGCGCGGGTGCATAGAGTCTCCCTTGATGCGCAGAGCATAGGCCTGGGGGTCTCCTGTCCAGTATTCCACCCAGCCATCGGGAGTGGTGTCTTGCACTAGATAGCCGTCGTCTCCGCCGCGCACGCTTCCTGTAATTGGCACTCTTCTTGACTTCTTAAGTTCTAGGGCAGGCTCAACGTTGGACTGAACCATTCCGCCCCACAAAGGCGGGGCATAGCCTGTGGCTTTTGCGATAGCTTCAATTTGCTCAAGCTTTGGCTCGTGCTTGCCGGTTTCCCAATGGCCGACATTGGCCTTGGTGCGGCCAACTGCTTCGCCCAGCTTCTCTTGAGTCCAGCCTGCGTGTTGGCGCGCAGCCTTGATCCAGTCTTTGATATCCATCTTTTGATCGTATAGATTTTCTATACCTCTATGGGCTAGTAATACTTGTCTTTGATGGCTAGTAATGCTAGCCTTTGGGGTATGAAACATCCCATTGAGAAGGCGGCTGAAATTGCCGGTTCCGAGAAGGCGCTTGCTGATTGGCTTGGCGTAACCAAGGCCGCCGTTTGGCAGTGGAAGCAGGAGGGGCGCAAGACGCCCATAGAGCATTGCCCTGAGATCGAGCGTCGGACAAGTGGAGCGGTAACACGGCGCGATCTGCGCCCGAATGATTGGCACCTGATCTGGCCCGAGCTGGCGCTGCCATCCACCTCAACCAAGGAGGTGGAGTGATGTCACTTATCGAAGACTTGGGCTTTACAGACGGGACAGGCAAGTCCGTTGTCGGTACCCATGAACCAAGTGCGCTGGAGCACAACAGATCTGCCAATGGAGAAGCAGGGCTGGCAGACATAGTGGGGCGCCTCATCGATTCCTGGCTCTGCGGCTCCCGCGTGGTTGCTGGAGAGATTGCTGCGCAACGCAACTGCACCGCTAGCCAGCGTGACCAGCGTGTATTTGCCGCGCTCATCGATGGTTGCCTTCAGTTCCAGATTTTCCTTTTGCAACTTGGCCAGATCCGATTGGAGCTGCAAAAGAGCGGTGTTGTGAGCGAGGAGTCCCTCCTGCGCCTTGAGCAACTGCTCCAACAGGGCAGAGGTCTTTTCGTTGATGAGGGCGGCGTCGCGGGTTGCACTCAATCCCTTGGCGATGTCTCTTGCCGCGGAGATTGAAGCAGTAATGCCGCCGATTGCTGTCCAGTCCATTTTCTTGTCCGCCCTCTCTGGTGTTGGTTGTGTAGGAGCTCCCAGCATAGCCCAGGGTGCGGCGGGCACCTTTTCCTCTCTTCTGGCCTGTTTTCGTATGCATGCAGGCAGTGTCTTTTTCGGCGGCCCAGCCCGCAACGTCCTTTTTCTCGGAGTCCGGACGACATGAATGCTCTTGATGCACTGCGACGCATGGTCGCCAACTACCCAGGCGGCCGCGCTGCTCTTGCTACCCGTCTGAATAAATCCGATGAAGTTCTCCGCAAGGAGCTGAGCGGTGTTTCTCCGAGCCACAAGATGGGCCTTGCTGACGCTGAAGAGATTGCGTCTATGTGCCGTGAGGCGGGTAGCGCTGAAGCACATGCCTTGGGCACGGTCTTCTCATTCAACGCCGGCATGCTGGCGCTGCCCGAGGCGCAGCCCGGTGCTGAAAAGTGCCTCTCCAAATCCGCAGCCATCGCTGTGCGTGAATGCGCAGACGTTCTGATGGCCACCACGATGGCGAAGGCAGACAACAACGTCAGTGACAACGACAAGCGCGTGGTGCAGCGTGAGATCGCTGAGGCCGTGGCAGCGTTGCTTGCTGTTCAGCAGTCCCTGGATGCAGAGCACGCAGCAGATAACGCGAGGTCTGGACGATGAGCACGATCATCATGGCCGCCTGCTGGCCCCTGCAGGGCATGAGCCCGAGCCAGAAGGCTGTCCTCATTTCTCTGGCTGACCAAGCCAACGACGATGGCGTGTGCTGGCCTGCAGTCGGGACCATAGCAGCACGTACCTGCCTGTCCGAGCGCGCTGTGCGCGATGCCTTGGCTTGGCTGCAAGCGGCTGGCGCTGTGTTCCGCGAGTACCGCCACAACACCAGCACCAGCTACACCGTCTGCCCCAAGCGCTTTGACCCGGCCAAGGCTCCGGCGGAGAGCAAGCGCACCACCAAGCGCAAAACCAATGTGGCGGCAAATGCCGCCCCCCCTGCGGCTGCCGCCCCGGGTGCAGATGCCGCCCCACCGGCAAATGCCGCAGTACCCCCGGCAAATGCCGCCCCAGCCCCGGCAAATGCCGCCGGTCTGGAGGGGCAAATGCCGCCCCCAAATCATCAGTTGAACCGTCACTTAACCGCCAATAAACCATCCCCGCCTGCTTCGCCGTCGGGCAGCGGAGGTGATGGTGATTCTGCAAACGACCCGGAAACGGCACTGCAGGACGCCTGCCGAGCCACATGGTCGGCCTACAGCCTGGCCTACGAGCTGCGCTACAGCGTCAAGCCCGTTCGCAATGCACCGGTGAATGCCAACGTAAAAGCCCTGGTCAAGCGCCTGGGCCACGAGGAAGCGCCGCTGGTGGCCGCGTGGTACGTGGCGAACGTCAACGAGGCATTCGTGGTGAAGAACTCGCACGGCATGGGCGTGCTGGTGAACCAGGCCGAGAGCTACCGCACCCAGTGGGCCCGCGGGCAGGCAATGACTGCAACTGGTGCCCAGAGCGCCGACAAGAGCAGCGCGAACTACGACGCGATCCAAGAAGCCAAACGCATGCTGAACCAACGCAAGGAGGCCTCCAATGCTTGATGCACACAACGCCGATACCGATTGGCTGCTGGAAGAACTCGGTGCGACGATGGAGCTGTCCGGTCAGCAGATTCGTCCCGCTGCGCTGGCGCTGCTGGCCTCTGACCTGTCTCACATCGACAAGCCGCTGCTGCGCATGGCTTTGGCGCGTATCCGTGCCGAGCACAAAGGCCCGATCCTCACAGGAACCGTTCTGCAGTACGTGGACCATGCCATGGGCCGGCTGCTGCCAGCCGAGGCTTACGCGCTTGCGCTGTCCAGTTCCGATGACAGGGCCACTATCGTCTGGACGAATGAAATCGCTGATGCGTGGACTGTGGCCGCGCCGCTGCTGAACGCAGGGGACAAATTCGGTGCCCGCCAGGCTTTCGTCGAGGCATATGGCCGCATCACTGGCGAGGCCCGCGCCCGGCGCCAGCATCCTGTCGTGCAAGTGAGCCTTGGGCACGATCCGGAAGGGCGCACGCGCGCCTTGCAGGAGGCGATGACCGCAGGGCGCCTGCCGGGTGGTCTGGATGCTCTGACCGACGATGTTCGACACCAACTGCAGCTGCCCGCACCGCGATCTGCGCTGGCGCTGCCTGCGCCGGAGATCGCTTCAACAGGTGTAGAGCGCACCGCGCTGCAGCAACTGGCCAAGCTGCGCGATCACTTCGCCCGCAAGGCTGGCCGCTTCACCCATGCCCAGGTCTTGGCCCGTGCAGACCGGATCCGTTTGAATCAGGAAAAGCGCAAGACCGCCGCTGCAGTGCTGGCTTACCAAGCCGGAGGGGTGGCATGAGCAAACCGATGAGGTTGACAGGGCACGCGCTGAAGCTGGTTCCCAAGGCACCGGGATCCAAGTACGGTAATAACAAGATTGTGGCGGCGGACGGCACCAAGTTCGATAGCTTGGCTGAGCTGAATCGATGGTCCCACCTGCTGATGCTGCAGCGTGGCGGCCACATCAGTGAGCTGCGCCGCCAGGTTGTGTTCGAGATGGTTCCATCGGTGAAGTTTGCTGGCGCTGCGCGCGCCCGGCCTGCCATTCGCTACATCGCAGACTTCGTGTACCTGGAGAAGGGCACAGAGGTGATCGAGGATGTGAAGGGCGTGGAGACCCCTGAATTCAAGATCAAGCGCCACCTGATGAAGGCTCTGCTGGGGCGGGAAGTGCGGGTGATCAAATGACCCAGGCACTGAACCCCGCATTCTTTGGCAAGGTCGTGCCGCTGGCCGGTCTGCGCAAGCCGCCCAGCGCTTCGCGCATCACGCGGCTGGTGTGGCCGACCTATGAGCGGCTGAGTGATGGCCGCTACCTGATCGAGCACTGGATGGAGAACCGCTGCTGCAACCGCGTGCAGGTGGGCAGCAGCATGGTCTGCGTGGTCGATGACTACGGCAGCCTGGTGGCAGTTGAGGATAGGGCGCGCGCATGGTGGTGAAGCGCATCTACATCGCCGGGCCGATGAGTGGCCTGCCCGAGTTCAACTACCCAGCCTTTCACGCTGCAGCTGCTGTGCTGCGTGCCCAGGGCCACCACGTTGAGAACCCTGCTGAGAACCCTCAGCCGACCTGTGGAACCTGGCAGGGCTACATGCGTATGTCGCTGCGCCAGATCGCGGTCTGTGACTGCCTCTACATGCTGCCAGGCTGGCGCGGATCCCGTGGCGCCCGCATCGAGCATGGGCTGGCGCTGGATTTGGGTATGGAGGTGCATGACTTCCTGGAGGTCATATGCTGATGCGCCGCACCCCACTAAAGCCGGGCAAGGGATTCAAGTCTCGCGGCTCATGGGCTGGCGCAGGGCTCCGTGATGAGCAGGACGAGGGCCATCACTTTGAGCTCGGCCAGGCTGGCAGTCGTGAGCAGCGGCTGCAGGAGCGCGCCCAGCGCCAGCTGGATAGTGCCCGGGCCACGGCCGAGATGGTGCCTGCCAATGTGGTGATGGCTCCCGGCGCCGGCGCCACGGGCATTGCAGTGCGCAAGGAGAAGGCCATCGAGAGCGAACCCTATCGCCGTCTGGTCGCGCAGTTGCCATGCATGTGGTGTGGCATTGAGGGATTCAGCCAGCACGCCCATCTCAATTACGGCAAGGGCCTGGGACTGAAGACGGACGACCGAACGGGGTTCCCGCTCTGCTGCAGCCGTCCTGGCATTGAGGGCTGCCATGTGGCCTATGACAAGTACCGGCTGCTCGAGAGTGGGGGGCGCGAGGCCCACCGCGAGTACGGCCTGGAGGCCGGGCGCTTTACGCGCGAGCAGGTTCTGAAGGCTGGCCTGTGGCCGGCCTCATTGTCGAGATGGGTCGAGTCCCGGTCTCAGGCAGATGAGCACAACAATCAGGAGAGAGCATTGAGCAGCACAGCAACACAGCAGGTCGACATAGGCGAAGCGAGCCCCGTAGTGAATGAGATCCTGCAAGAGTGGCACCAGTGGTGCTCGAACACCAGAGTGGGGTCTGGCTACGGGAATAGGTCGGTGTCCTGCAGCCTTGGCCCTGGAGGCGGCGGCGTGTGGGAGGTCGCAGATCTGGAGGCTGTGGATGCCGTGATCGACGCAATCCCGCAGCCACACCGCACGGCAATCTCTTTCATGGCCCGCAACCTGGCCTGCCGCGCCCAAGTCTGGAGCAGCCCGCGCCTGCCAACACGGCGGGAGGAACTGCAGGTGCTGCTACTTGAGGCCCGCAACATGCTCACGCGCGGGCTCATCGCAAAAGGCGTGCTCTGATGCTTGACGCCCCACAATTTTTTGGCAGAATACGAAGCGGACCGGGATAACTGCGTCCAAAATTTCCGAAGCCTCAGCCTAGCCGCTGGGGCTTTTTCGTTTGTCTCCTTGCTGGCCGAAAGCCGGCATCTGCCGCCTGGTTCGCCTCGGCGGCTTTTTTATTCCCGGTTCGCTGCCACCGAGCACGCCCGACGATCACGCACATTGCTTCAGGGGCGGATCACTCGGTGGCGGCACCTAGTTCTGCGGCAAACAACAGAAAGGGCCTACTAGGTAGGCCCTTCACTCACTGAAACTTGCCGATAGAAGAGGGTGTAAATGAACTTCAGTCGTGATCTCTCTCTGGATGGAGTCTCTGGTGAGTGATTCAATTCTGATCTTCTGGTGCAGGAGGTTGCTAGGTGTTATCCCTTGGGTGTTTTGCGGAGATGTGCATCGCAAAGGCGATGCGGCATCAGGGAGAGGTTGGTAATGCCTCAGCGCCCTAACAAGCCTTGTCGCCATCGAGGCTGCAACACCCTGTCGCGCTCGTCCTCGGGGTTCTGCGATGCCCATCAGTCCGAAGCCAGCGGCTGGAATCATCCAAGGCGTGAGTCAGCCAAGGCGCGTGGCTATGACTATGCATGGCAAAAGATTCGAGAGTGGGTGATGCAACGCGACACGGGCTTGTGTCAGCCATGTCTCAAGCTCGGTGCGGTGTCGGCCGCGCAAGAGGTCGATCACATTGTCCCGAAGGCCCAGGCCAAGCGGTTGGACTGGACCCGAGAGCAGATGGACGCAAGAGAAAACCTGCAGGCGATCTGCAAGGCTTGTCACTCCGTCAAAACGGCGCGGGAGTCGCAGGGGCTGTTCACCTCTCTCTTGGTCTGATCGCCTCGCCGGCAAGCTGTAGCGCGCCGCTTGGGTGGTTCAGGGCGGGGAGGGGGAGGGTCGAAACCAGGGCGCCACCGTCCTCTAGACCGACCGGTTCGTTGAATTTTTACGCCCGCGAAATATGAAATTTAACTGGAGGCCCGATGGCAGGTGCTGCTGGGCGCTCTGGCCGTCGCCCCAAACCTACGGCAAAGAAGCTGCTGGCTGGTAATCCAGGCAAGCGTGCTCTCAATCAATCTGAACCGGACTTCGAGCTAGTTCTGAATATCGATTGCCCCGACTGGATGGGAGACAACGGCCGGATGCTCTGGGAAGCCGTGGCGCCTCAGTTGTGCAAAGAGCGCATTTTGGCGGCGACAGATATTCAGAACCTTGAGGTGTACTGCTCCGCTTATGACCAGTTTCGGATGGCCCAGGCGGATATCGCCCAGAACGGAGTGACGGTCTCTGGAGCCATGGGCGGTGTGATCAAGAACCCCGCCGCGACGGCCCTCAAAGAGGCGACGGCCATGATGGCAAGCTATGGCGGAATGCTGGGGCTGGACCCGTCCAGTCGACAGCGAATGATGGGGACAGGCAAGAAGAAGCAGAGCGACAACCCGTTTGCAGGGGTCATCAATGGCTAAATATCCGGCGGTGGATGCAGCCAATAAGTTCGCCAAGGCCGTTGTTGCCGGCAAGATCCCGGCGTGTCGATATGTCCGGCAGGCCTGTCAGCGTCATCTGGATGATCTGCTGGCCAGCAAAAGCAAGACTTACCCCTACGAGTTCGATGCGAAGGAGGCGCAGAAGAAGATTGCTCTGATCGAGTTGCTGCCGCACACCAAAGGGGAATGGGGCTTCAAGCGCCAGTTGATCACTTTGGAGCCGTGGCAGAAGTTCGGTTTGGCTTGCACCTTTGGATGGAAGCGCAAGAAGGATGGTCTTCGCCGCTTTCGTGAAAGCTACTGGGAGGTCAATCGCAAGAACGGTAAGAGCGTTATCGCCGCAGGTGTGGGCCTGGCCATGTTCGCGGCCGACAACGAGTTTGGTGCCGAGGTTTACTCCGGGGCCACCACAGAAAAGCAGGCATGGGAGGTGTTTAGGCCGGCGCGACTGATGGCAATGCGATCACCCATGTTGTTGGAGGCTGCGGGCATCGAGGTCAATGCCTCCAACCTGAACAAGCCAGGCGACGGCAGTCGCTTTGAGCCCATCATTGGCAACCCCGGTGACGGTGCCAGTCCATCATGCTCCATCGTGGATGAGTACCACGAGCACGATAGTGATGCGCTCTACACCACCATGCTCACGGGCATGGGCGCGCGCAAACAGCCTCTGATGTTCATCATCACCACGGCTGGCTACAACATCGAAGGCCCGTGCTACGACAAACGCCGCGAAGTGGTGGAGATGCTCGACGGCACCGTTCCCAACGACGAGCTGTTTGGCTGGATCTGGACCGTTGATCCAGAGGATGACTGGAAAGATCCAAAGGTGCTGGCCAAGGCCAACCCCAATATCGGCGTGTCGGTCTATCAGGAGTACTTGGAAAGCCAGCAGCGAAGGGCCATCCAGCAGGCACGCTTCACCAACACCTTCAAAACCAAGCACCTGGGTCTCTGGGTAACCGCCAAAGCCGGTTACTTCAACATGACCCATTGGGAGGCGTGTGAGGATGAAACGCTGAACCTGGCGGACTTCGAGGGCCAGTCTGTGGTCCTGTCGTTTGACTTGGCGCGCAAGCTGGACATGAACAGCATGGCCCGCCTGTTCTGGCGCGACATTGACGGAAGACGGCACTACTACAGCATCGCTCCACGGTTCTGGGTCCCAGAGGATACGGTCAACAACAGTGACAACCGCCGCATGGCCGAGCGCTTGCAGAAGTGGGTCAACACCGGACACCTGCTGACCACCGACGGTGCCGAGATTGACTACCGCGAAATTCTGGAAGAAGCCAAGGATGCTGCAAGGCTCAATCCTGTCGAAGCTTCGCCCATGGATCCGCACGGGGCTACCAATCTGGCCCACCAGCTTGACGATGAAGGATTGCTGCCGATCACCATCGTGCAGAACTACACCAACATGAGCGATCCGATGAAGGAGCTGGAGGCCGCCATCATGTCAGGGCGCTTTCATCATGACGGCAACCCGCTCATGACCTGGTGCATGGGCAACGTGATCGGCAAGCACCTGGTTGGCAACGACGACATCGTGCGCCCCATCAAACAGGGCAACGACAACAAGATTGATGGCGCCGTGGCGCTGATCATGGCCATCGGCCGCGCAATGCCTGGAAAGCAGGCCGAGCAAGAGGCCAGCATCTATGACAGTGGAGTCGGTATCTAGCTGGTGCAGCTCAAGTCGATGATGGCGAAGTTGGTGAGAGGAGTTTTACACCATAGAGACTTATGGTAGTTTTCAGGCAAGCTGGCGCCAGTCGTCAGTAGCTCAAGCCCGCGCAATGCGGGCTTTTTCGTTTCAGCATCAGAAGAGCTGCTCAGCAGCCAACAGCAAACCGCCCACCGAGGCGGTTTTTTCGTTTCTAGACATGAAAGAGCATGTATGCAAGAAATCCAAGCACTGAACTTCCAGGACTTCATCAGCACCGACGGCGACATCCTGATTACCGACTCGCTGCGAGTGGCTCAAGTCCACAAAAAACGCCATGACAACGTGATGCAGTTGATCCGCAAGCGGGTTGCCGAAGCTGGGGCGTGGGGTCTCCTGAATTTCAAGGAGGCCCACTATATTGACGCGCAAAACGGCCAGCAGTACGAGATGTTCACTATGACCAAGGAGGGGTATCAGTTCCTGGTCGGAAGAATGACGGGGAAGAAAGCTGTAGAGCATCAGATCGCGTACATCGAAGCATTCAGAGCGATGGCGGAATACATCCGGAACCAGCGCGATGGACTGCGCTATCGCTGCATGGAAAAGGAGCTGGAGTGCCTGGATAGCGCACGTCGCGGCAGCTTTCACGGACGTGGGCTGAATCTGCGAAAGCAGGAGAAGCCTGTTCTTGAGGCCGAGCTTGCCGCTTTGCTGGCGCAGGCCCAGCCGTCACTCTTACTTAACTGATTACCACACTGCTCTTTCGTGGTTGCCACCTTCGGGTGGCTTTTTTATTCCCGTCGCCTGGGCTCACTCCCCAGGGGTGTCTCACTCGCCGCCATGAAAAACCTCATCAAGATCATTACCCGCGAGCTCGTGGGCCTGGCATTCATGGTGGTGGGCTTTGTCTGTTTGCTGGCCGGCATTGCCGCGCACTTCTCTCTGGCGGTCGCGGCCATGGTGGGCGGTTGCCTGCTGCTGGTTGCAGGCGTTGCCATTGATCGGATGAGCTGATGCTGTTCAACAAAAGAGAATCCGCAGAGCAGGCGGGCACCCGCGTTGGCTGGCTGTCATCCATGATTGGTGGTGCCAAGCAATCGGCAGCCGGCCAGCTGGTTACGCCGCAGGCGGCCTTGGCTTTGCCTGTGCTGCAGAACTGTGTGTCGCTGTTGGCCGAGTCTGTGGCTCAACTGCCGCTCGAAGTGTTCGAGCGCCTGGAGGACGGCTCCCGCAAGTCTGCAGATGCCCATCCGGCCTATGCGCTGCTCAAGTTCGCTCCCAATGATTGGCAGACGCCGTTCGAGTCACGTGAGTACGCGCAAACGGCTTTGGGGCTGCGCGGCAACGCCTACAGCTTCATTGAGCGCGACGGCCGCGGCAACCCCACGGCGCTGATCCCGCTCAACCCGGGCGATGTTCAGGTGTTCAAGGGCCCAGACCTCAAGCCGTACTACTCGATTGATGGCAAGGAGCCGGTGCCTGCGCGCTTTGTTCACCACGTGCGCTGGGTATCGCTGGACAAGTACACGGGTCTGTCGCCCATCGCACTGCACGCCAACAGCATTGGCTATGCGCTGGCGCTGGAGGAGTACGGCGGCAAGTCCTTTCTGCATGGCACGGCGCTGTCCGGAGTGCTGGAGCGCCCCAAGGAAGCCGCGGCCATCAAGGAGCAAAGCGCCATTGATGCGCTGACCAACAACTGGCAGGCCAAGTTCGGCGGCGCGCCCAATGCAGGCAAGGTGGCGCTGCTGCAAGAGGGCATGACCTTCAAAGCCCTGTCCATGAACAACGTGGACGCGGAGCTGATCGGCGCGTTGAAGCTGGCCGCGGTGGACATCACCCGCATCTACAAGATGCCGCCACCCATGGTCGGGATGATGGAGGCTGCCACGTACAACAACGTGGAAAACCTCCAGATCCAATTTGTGATCTACACCCTGATGCCATGGCTTCGTCGCCATGAGCAGGCGCTGCAGCGCGATCTGCTGCTGCCCTCCGAGCGAAGCCGCTACTACATCGAGTTCAACATCGGCGGCCTGCTGCGCGGTAACCAGGAAGCGCGCTTCAAAGCCTACGCTGTGGCCCGCCAGTGGGGCTGGCTGTCGGTCAACGACATCCGCCGCCTGGAAAACCTGCCGCCAGTCACCGGCGGCGATGTGTACCTGCAGCCCCTGAATATGGTCGGGGCCGGCACGCAGATGCCGGAAAAACTCACTGATGCATCGGACGAGCAAGTCCGCGATATCCAGAAGGCCCTTACATGAAAAACTTCCCTCGCATCGCCAGCATGATCTTCAACACCCCGCAGATGGTGCGTGAAGACTGGCTGGACATGGCTGTGAACTGGGCCAACCAGGCGATGAACCTGAACATCGTCAACCTCAACCCCGGCGGTCAGATCATGGCCATGGAGGATGACGAGCCCATCAATGCCATTTCGCCGGCAGAGCGCCGCCTCAACGCCGCCCGCGAGAGCGGTGTCTACGTCCTGCCCATTCATGGCGCCCTAGTCTCGCGCTCCGCGCACATGGACATGTGCACCACCATGACCAGCTACGAAGGCATTCGCTCCCAGCTGCAAGCCGCTCTGGCTGATGATGCGGTGGAGCATATTGCGCTGGATGTGGACAGCCCTGGCGGCTCAGCCACCGGCATGACCGACCTGGCAGAAGAGATCTTTGCGGCCCGCTCCATCAAGCCCATCACGGCTATCGTGAACTTCTCCTGCTACTCAGCGGCCTACGGTCTGGCCAGCGCGGCCAACGAGATCGTGCTCAGCAAATCCTCGGGCTCGGGCTCCATCGGCGTCATCGCGCGACACGTGGACATGAGCAAGCGCTATGAAGAGCAGGGCATCAAGGTGACCACCATTTTTGCAGGCGCGCGCAAGGCGGACCTGGCCAGTGATGCCCCGCTGAGTACAGAAGCCGCGCAGTGGCTGAACGAGCTGGTGCAGCAAAACTATGCGGAGTTCACGGAGCTGGTGGCCCGCAATCGTGGCCTGACAGTGGCCGCGGTGCGCGGTACCGAGGCCGGCGTGTACTTCGGTGCCAAGGGCCTCGAGATGGGCTTGGCCGACCGTATCGAACCGCCACAAGCGGCCATCAATCGCATCGCAGCCAGTGTTTCTGCTGGCCGCAAGCCGCAGCCGGTGCGCAGTTTTAGCGCGCGGGCTGCGGCTATGAATTTGCATAGCCGGACCTAATCCGGCATTTCATCAGGACTTCGTAGCCGCCGGTCGGCATGATTGCCGCAGAGGAGGGGGAAGTTGAGGGCGAGGAGGCTTAAAGCGGCTTGAAATTTAGCTTCGTGCTAACATCTGAGCGCTATGCAATATCCAACACTGTTCAATGAGAAGCGTACTGCACAGGCTGCAGCGTTCTTGCTGCACCGTGCTGGCGGACGTCTGCCTTTGCTCAAGCTGATGAAGCTGATGTACTTGGCAGAACGTGAATCTCTGCGCAAGTTTGGTGAGCCAATTACTGGTGATCGACTTGTATCAATGCCTCATGGGCCTGTGCTCTCAATGACTTACGAGCACATGAATGGCAACCTTCCCAGTATTGAAGGTGGTTGGGCAGCTTGGGTCGAGGATCGGGCGGGGCACGATTTGGCTTTGCGCGATCCAAGCATGATCCGAACTCCAGAGGATGACTTGCTTGAGTTGAGTGACGATGATCTCGAAACTCTGGAAGTGACTTGGCAGCAATTTGGTCACATGAGCAAGTTTGCCCTGCGCGACTATACCCATAGCGATGCTTGCCCTGAATGGGTCGACCCTCAGGGGTCAAGTGCTCCAATTCCGCTGGAAAGCCTTTTTTCAGCATTGGGTTTCAGTAAAGACGGGATTGATTCAGCAGTACGTCATTTAACTGAGCAAGCTCAACTGAACGCAGCCTTTTCTTGATATGGCATGGAATTGTGAGCAAGGGGCTTGTCTATTGGTGCCATCTGGCCCAGGGGAATATAAGCACCTGTTTGCAATAGCTGTGGGTCCGAGTGCCTTGGATGGGTATGGAGCTCAGCCCCATGTCATCATGGTTAGCGTTACTTCGGTCAAAGCAGATTACCCTCACGATCCTGCCTGCGTGATAAAGGCTGGTGAGCACCCATTCATTACACATGACAGCTACGTTTACTATCGCGATCCGCGGATAGAGCCAGTGACTCATGTGCAGACTATGGTAGAGAAAGCTGTATGGCAGGCTCACGAACCATGCAGTCCTGAGTTGCTTGAGCGTATTCGCCAAGGCTTACTGGCTTCTACGCGCGTACCTAGATACATAAAGAAACTACTTGCCTGAATTGAAGCCTCGCTCTGGCGGTGTTTCCGTTTTTGATTCGGAAAATTCTCTAATGAGGGATTTTTACTCAAACTTGGCTGTAGCTCTTATCCATCAAGCGCTAGCAGCTATAAAAATTGATTGATCTACCGCCCATTGAGGCGGTTGTTTGTTACCCAAAAGCGAAAGCCCCAGAGCGTCACCAGCATCTGGGGCTTCCTTGTTTCAAGAACCTCAAACAGACTTGTCACGAACTTAAACTTAGTTTTGCAAGTTGACCACTGCAGAACCACCTGGTGGGTGAGGCCCCAGTAGGTCGCTTCGTGTGTTGGTTGGTTTTGTGTCATTGCCCGAATGAGGGCGGCGGCACGTACCTATGCCCCCTGCCGTCAACTCGGGGCAAGCTTTTTCGCATGCGAAACTTGTTGGAGGCTAAACCGGCAGGACCTTCCATACAGAGCCGACACCAAAGCTTGCCTTGCATCTGGGGCAGGATTCCGAGGCTAGCGGAATCACAGAATCACAGTTGGGGCATTGGCCCTCGGGGCCGCTCTGCAGCGCTGCATGTTGCAGTCGCTTCAATTCTTCGGCTTCCAAAACCGGGTCTTTCCAATCGGAAGTGACTTCCAAACGCTTTTTCGCGGCAGCGAAGTCGTTTGCAGACAGAAGGCCGGCAGCTTGTTGTGCGTGAAGTAACTTCAGACGCGATTCTTGCCAAACCGGGTCAAGGCGGCGCAGGCGCACATAGACGGGAGCCAAGGCTATACGCAGCGCTGCAGGCTCCATCCCTGCATAGTGCAAATGGAGTTCGCCAAAGTTGGAAATCAGTGTGAGAAAGGTGTGAACCTTGGTCTTTGACGTGAGAAGGTTCAAGACCGTGGCCACAGCCATGCCCTCCAAGGCTCCGTCGACACCGAAGCCGCCGCCAATAAAGCCGCCGCCAGTCGTAACCGAGCCAGGCCCGGAAATGTTCAGCTCTGCTAGCTCAGCAAGGCTGAACGTTGCAGTGCGGTCTGCGTTGATGCAGTGAACATTGTTTGTGCCAAAACTGAGTTTGATCTTGCTTCCGATGGCGAAAGGGAAGCCATTTGCGCCAAGAACGGTGCAGTCGGCAAGACTGGGATTGTTTGTGTCTGCAGTAGCCATTTCTCCTCCTTTGAGAGGCAAATTATGGCTGGCGGCGGGATTGGATCGCGGTGGAAGGAAGCCCGCAGAGACGAACTGATCGATACATATGCAGAAAACGCGGTAATTTCGATGTAAAAAAGTGGAGAGCTTTGCGAGACTAAAAGCCGTTCAGACAACAAAGGCTCGTAGTGAATCGCAACCTAATTGCACAGGCAAGACAGCAACAACCTTTCTCAATTTTTTCAAAACTAAGTTTTGCAAGAATTCAAAGAAGTTCGATTCTTGAAGTGAAGAAGATGCTCGCGGTGCCCAAAACGGGCAGCTTGGCGGTGATGCTTATGCTGCCCCTAGGCATACGCTTGAGACTTCTTCAACTTAAGGCCTCCGCCATGAGCATCCAGATCGCCAGCCGCCGAGTGAATTATCTTGTCGCTGCAAAAGTTAGCAACTCAGAGCGGGCTTATGCATGGGCATAAGTGAATGACCTAAAGAGCTTCTATTTCAGGTGCTTTCGAGCATTCGACGATTTCGCAGGGCCTTTGATCGGAGCAGGTTTTGAGGGTATTTCACTGCCGCGTCCACGAACGATGGTGTCGTACGCGAACTGAAGATACGAAATCTCCTCTGGCGACATGGTTGATGCTTGCACGCCAGGGATGATGACTTTGTTGCTCAGGGATGCAGCCACCTTCTCTGCAATCTCGTCTGCAGTGGGTTGCTCTGCGTGCTCTGCAGTCATCTTCATGGATGCCATGCCGCTGCCTTGCACCTGGAAGCTCCCCTCAAGCCGAGCCACGATTTCTGCGTTAAACGTCCTGTTGTTCTCCTTTGCGGACTCATGGATCTTTGCGTGGAGTTCGGGAGGCACGCGTAGTGCTGTGCGGATGTAGTCGTCTTGCGTAGCCATGCAACAAGTTTAGTTCATGGCTTCAAAATGAAGTTGACTTCAAAATGAAGCCTGATATGATTTAAATCAGCTTCAAAGTGAAGCCGAAAGGAGATTATGGCTATCAACCAGACACAGGCAGATTGGCAGAAGACGGGTCTTCGACTACCGCGCGACTTGCACCGGCAAGTGCATGAGGCGGCCAAGGAAGATGACAGAACTTTCAACAGTCAGATCGTTGCATTCCTGCGGGAGTGCGTCGAGACAAGGCAGGCGCGGAGGACGAGCAATGCGTAAACATCCTGAAAAAGGAAACGCCCCTGGAGGTAGGAGTCCAGAGGCGTTGATTGAAGCAAACCACTTAGCAGAGGAAAGCATCATGGCGAATTCTAAAACACTTAGCCCAGAAGCACTATCTTTCAACGACATCAGGTTTGACGTTGTGGACTGGGCTGGCAAGGTATGGCTGAAGGCCATTGAAATCGGTCGAGCTCTGGGCTATGCCGATGACAAGGCGGTCCAGCGTATTTATGCGCGCCACAGTGATGAGTTCAGCAGCGAAATGACAGGGGTGGTCAACTTGACCACCCCTTCCGGAAAGCAGAATGCGCGAGTTTTCTCCCTGCGCGGCGCGCACCTTCTTGCCATGTTTGCTCGCACCAAAGTGGCCAAGGCTTTCCGCAAATGGGTGCTGGATGTGCTGGATCGTGAAGTGCAGCGACAAGCGCAGGAAGAGGACGCAGTTACAGCACTGAATCCGGCGCACGACAGCGTATTTGCCGGGCTGGTGATTGCCGCGCGCCGCAAGTTGGCCGCAACTCTGGCGGACTTCGAACGCCAGATGGCTGTTTGGGAAATAGTTGACGAGGAGGCCGACAAGTTGATGCCGGTCCCTCAGATGCAGGAGATCAGCACGCGCCTTGAGCGTCTGGGCAAGCTCTTTCACCCATTCAGCGAGCAGTTTGTGGATGTGCTGGGCATCAGCCGCGCGCTGCGCGGCCTGGACCCTCGGATTGGAGCCAGCAAGGCTGGCTGGGTTGAAGTTCTGCCCAAGATCACTGCATAACAGGGAGTCACTTATGAGCAATATCACACCATTTGTCTTCGATGGCCACAACGTCACTGTGATTGCAGATGATGACGGAAGCCTGCGCTTTGTAGCTATGGAGGTGGCTGACATCCTTGGCTACTCCGACGCATACGAGATGACGAAGCGCCTGGATGACGACGAAAAGCAAAACCGGCAAATCGCCGGTTTTGGGCCCCGGGGTGTAACGATCATCACAGAGTCTGGACTTTATGACGCCATCTTGGGTAGCTCTAAGCCCGAGGCTAAGCCGTTCCAGAAGTGGGTGCGCGCCGAAGTGCTGCCGAGCATCCGAAAGACTGGCAGCTATACAACCAAGGTTGCCGCGACGCCACTCAAAGCAACTGCCGACGCTGCCCGGGCATTTGCGCCGCTGGTTCGTGTTGCCCGTCTGCTGGGCTGCGACAAGAACGCAGCCGCGATCAGTGCGAATCAGGCCATCTATCAGATGACCGACATCAACCTGATGCAGCAGCTAGGGCACATGCACCTGGAAGCGGAAAGCCAGGAGGGCCAGTGGTACACGCCGACGGAGCTGGGCAAAGTCATTGGCGCCAGTGCGCGGGGCACCAATCTGCTGCTGGCTGAGGCGGGGCTGCAGATGAAGCTGGGCGAAAAATGGGAGGCTACTGATGCTGGCAAGGACTTCTGCCGCCTGTTTGACACTGGCAAGAAGCACGGTAGCGGTGTCTCGGTGACCCAGATGAAGTGGTCACGCACCGTGATACCGCTACTTGGCGAGCGCAAGGAAGTCGCCTGACCAGCTAGCGCTCCATATCAATGCAAACCCGCTTCGGCGGGTTTTTTACTTTCCGCCACTTGGGTTTGAGCCCGGGTGGTTTGTTCGCGCCCGCCATGGGCATCACTGAACCCGCCTTGAGCGGGTTTTTCTATTGAAAGAGACGTTATGTCCAAAATCCATGAAATTCGTAGCGAGCGCGCCAAGATCAACGACCGCGTGCAAGCCCTGGCCAAGCTTGAGGCCGAAAACGGCTCTCTGACTGCCGAGCAGCAGACAGAGTTTGGCGAGTTGCAGGCCCAGTTCGAGGCGATGTCCGGCCAGATCGCGCGCCTGGAGTCTGCTGAGCGCATGAATGCTGCGGCCGCAGTGCCAGTCTCTGCCGCCGCGGATGTGACTGCAACCAAGACCGTGCCAGCCCAGCCCAAGCAGCCCGAAGCACCTGGCGCCGGCATGGCGAAGATGGTGGTGGCTCTGGCCGCTGCCCAAGGCAATCGCCAGGCTGCGGCGCAACTGGCCATTGAGCGTGGCTACGGCGAGCATATTGCCGCTTCGCTGAATACGCTGACGTCGGCTGCCGGTGGTGTGCTGGTGCCTACCAATCTGTCCAGCGAGGTGATCGAGCTGTTGCGCCCCAAGTCCACGGTGCGCAAGCTGGGCGCGCGCCCCTTGCCTCTGAACAATGGCAATATGACCATCCCGCGCCTCAAGGGTGGTGCTGTGGTTGGCTATATCGGCTCTGATTCCGATGTGCCGGCAACCCAGGGCGAGTTCGACGACCTGAAGCTGTCGGGTAAAAAGCTGGCGGCCCTGGTGCCCATCAGCAATGACCTGTTGGCCAACTCTTCGGCCAATCCGAATGTGGACGCCATCGTGGTGGGCGACCTGACCAGCGCGCTTGCGGCTCGCGAAGACAAGGCCTTCCTGCGCGATGACGGCACCTCCAACACGCCCAAGGGCCTGCGCCACTGGGCATTGGCTGCCAATGTGTTCGCGCCGACTTCGGCCACGCCGACGCTTGCAGAGGTGGACTCTGACCTGAACAAGGCACTGTTCCGCCTGGAGAACGCCAACGCCAACATGACCAGCGTCGGTTGGGTCATGAACCCTCGCACCTTCCGTTTCCTGGCCTCCATCCGCGATGGCAACGGCAACAAGGCCTACCCGGAGCTGGACAACGGCTTCCTCAAGGGCTATGCCGTTGCATTCACCACGCAGATTCCTGCCAACCTGACTGTAGGGGCAGATTCCAACGGCTCGGAGCTGTACCTGGCCGACTTCGGTGATTGCTTCATCGGTGAAGACGAAGGTCTGGTGATCGACTACTCCAAGGAGGCCACCTACAAGGATGGCCAAGGCAATGTGATCTCCGCCTTCCAGCGCGACCAGACCCTGATTCGTGTGATTGCCAAGCACGACTTTGGCCCCCGCCACGTCGAATCTATCGTGGTGCTCAAGGATGTGCAGTGGGGCTCCAGCTTCGGCTAAGCCCGCCTTGTTTTGACCTGCTCTGGCCGCTGGCCGGGGCGTTCAAGGAGTGAGTCATGGAAAAAGTAGTCGTACTGTTCACCAAGCCCTTCGGGGCTTACGCCAAGGGCGACCGCGCTGGCTTTGATGCGGGCGCGGCCAAGCATCTTAAGGATCTGGGTGTGGCCGAGTCTGATGCGGAGCCTGATGCAGACGAAGTTGAGCAAGAGCTGGATGGTGTCCAACCTGCCCAAGTTGGCGCTGCTGAGGAGAAATTGCAGGAGCTGGCACCCGAGCAGCCTCCTGCGGAGGACGCGCAGCAAGCGCCCCAGGCCTCCGAGCCGCAGTCCAAGCCAGCAGGCAAAGCACCGAAGAGCGCCAAGGCATGATTGCCCAGTACCTTGGCGATGAGCCTTTGACACTTGCCGAGGTGAAGCTGCAATGCCGAGTGGATGGTGAGGAAGAGGATGCCTACCTTGAAGGTGTCCTTATCCCGGCCGCACGCGCGCTGGCCGAGGAGGTCAGTGGCTCAGCCATCCGCAAGGGGCGCTATATCGAGCAGGCCAATGACGCAGGCCATTCGGTGCTTGCCTGCGGCGGCGTGATTGAGGTGGAGAGTGTCACTGTCAATGGCGACGCTGTGCCTTTTGTCGTTGCGCAGAGTGGCCGGCGCACCTTGGTTCAGGCATCGGGATTTGTCGGCAAGGCTGCCCAGATCACATACACAGCAGGTATCGACATCACGACGCACGCGGGCGTGCGCGCCTGGATGCTGCTGGTTGTCGCCTGGCTCTATGCCAATCGTGAGCTGATGGGACAGCGCGAGGGGGCGAAAGCGCCTCCGCACATCAGCGCTGCTCTCTTGTCGAGCATCAACATGCAACCGGGGTTCTGACTATGGACGCAGGAAGTCTTCGAGACCGCATCCACATCCAGCGCCGCTTGCCTGGCGGCGGGCTTGGCCAGCTATCGAACAACTGGGAAGAGGTTGCCAAGGCCTGGGCAAACATTCGCTTTGCATCGGGCAGCGAAACTGTGCGTGCAGGGCAGGTGGCCAGCAAAGCTCAAGCCAGTATCCGAATTCGATGGCGCACTGATATCAAGGCTGACATGCGTGTTGTTTGTGCAGGCGTGGAATACAGCATCAAGGCCGTTTTGCCAGAGCGGCAGCGCCGCGAGTATGTGGACCTGGTCTGTGAGGTGACCAATGGCTAGGGGGGCAAGCTCTCTGATTGCCGCAGTCGATCTTTCAGACCTCGAATCGCTCTTTGATGATCTGGGAGATGCAGCCGAAGAGGCGGCGCGGCCTGCGGCACAGGCTGCCGCCCAGGTGTTCTACGACACAGCCAAGATCAACGTCGCCAGAATCCAGAAGCTCTCGGGGAACCTGGGCAAGGCTATTTATCAGGCCTTCTCACCTGAGAACAGCGGTCAGGGCGTTGCTGAATATCACATCAGCTGGAATGCCAAGACCGCGCCGCACGGCCATCTGCTGGAGAACGGATTTTGGCAGCGCTACCAGGTGGTAATGACCCGAAAGGGCTGGGTGACGCTGGCACGGCCGGAGAGCGCTGGCAAGAAGAAGCCGCGGCGCAGAGCCAGTCAGGCCGAGAAGGATGCGTACTATCTGCCCCGTCCGGGTGGGCCGGTCTACATCCCGGGCAAGGCCTTCATGCGCGGCTCGCTGCGCGCAGAGCCGGCTGCTGTGCTGGCCTCGGCTGATGTGCTTTGGCAAGCTTTGGAAAGGGTGAAGTGATGGACGAAGCTCTACACGCAGCCATTGCGGCCGTAATCCCGAGTTGCTATGGCACTGTGGCCCCGGCCAACGCGCAAACTCCTTATGTGATCTGGCAGCGCTTTGGTGGCGATACCAGCGAATACCTGGACAACGAGGATTCTCAGGTAGACGCCGCCGATGTGCAGATCCGGATTTTCAGCCAAGATATTCTGGAGCCGAAGCGGCTGATGCAGCTGCTTGTCAGCGCATTGCGCGCCCACCTAGATCTCGTTGTCCGGCCGATAGGCAACTTCCGCGACGACTACGACCACGACATGGATCTTTACTCAGCTGACCAGGACATCCGCGTCAGCTACTGACTTCAACGCCCGCAAGGGCCAAACAACCCGCCATGGGAAACCATGCGGGTTTTTCTTTGCCTGAAAGGGGCACAACCATGCGCAAAGTTCCTCTGCCCGATGGGGCAAAACTCAATCTGTACACCGCCGCTCTTACCGCCTTGGCCGCTGGTGCAATGTCCAATGCAGCACATGCGGTGGTGACAGTGGCCAATAGTTTGCAGGCTAAGGCTGTAGTCGTCATCACCAGCGAGGACTACCCGGAGCTGGAGGGGCGCGTGGCCCGCGTCAAGGCCGCGACGGCCGACAGCGTGACTCTGGACGGTGTTGATACCAGCGATCTCACAAAATTTCCGATGGGTGGAGAGGTATCGTTGATCCCTCTGGTTGCCAACGAATGGCAGCGCCTGCCTTACGTGCCCAGTTTCGCGCTGAGCGGTGGTGAGCTCAAGACTGGCAGCAGCAGCTATCTGGATGTTGAAGACGAGCAGGAATTCAGTCAGGGTCGCTCGGCGCGCCGCCTGGAATACACCAACAGCTGGAAACAGGATGGGGCGGCTCGTGCTGCTCTGAAGGCTTCTGACGGCATGGAATCTGTGCATCGTCTGGACTTCAAGGACGGCTCCGCTAGCTACTACGTGGGCGAGCTGGCCTATGACGACACACCGACCACCGAGAAGGGTGCCGAGATGACTACCAAGTCCACGGTGCTGTTGCGTGGCGCTCCGACCACTCTGGCTAAGGCTGCTTGATCATGAGCGAGCAGATTGCACGCCAGATCGTGCTGGGCCAGCGGCCCAAGGGCATCGTCCATTCCCTCAAGGTCGCCATGCCGGATGGCACCGAGGGTCTGCTGCCCGTGACCTTCCGATACCGCGATCGCGTGGAGTTCGGTGCATTCCTCGACAGCATCTTTGCTGTAGAGCCTCCGGCGTTTGATCCCGCAGCAGGTCAGCCCTCTACGCAGCAGCAGCGAGGCGTAGTGCAGATCAACGGGCAGTACATCCATGGGTGCTTACTTGAATGGGGGCTGGATGCTCCGTTCACCCTGGACAACTGCATCCAGCTGGCGAGCGAACTGCCAGCAGCGACCCAGGCCGTGATGAACACCTACAAGCAGCTGTGCATGGAGGGCCGCCTGGGAAACTGATTGCGGCAGCGCGTGCGCGATACATGCAGCTCCCGGATGCCCTGTACCTCAAAGAATGGGGACTGCCGGTGAGCCAGTACGCCGACATGTTCAGTGTCCAGGTCTGGCCCGAAAACTGGACTGCCTGGTGCCTGTTCGATGCCCTGCAGACGCAGTGGCGCGTCGGCGCCGGCGGTGTGGTGGGGCTGGACTACGGCGTGCTGGCCGATGAACTTCGCGCCCGCGAAATCCCCCATGAAGACCACGATCGGCTGCGGGCCGAGGTGCGCGTCATGGAGGCTGCCGCACTTCAAGAAATCTATGCTGAGGCTGAAAAATGAGCGATACCGACCGCCGTAAAGTCCAGATTGAGGCCTCACTGGACGCCACAGGCGTGCGCGAGGGTGCCGTTGACGCTGTGGCGGCTGCCAAGGGCATGGCCGCAGGCGTGGAGGCTGCAGGCCAAAAGGCTGCGCAGGGTCTCAAGCCCCTGGAGACACAGCCGCAGCAGGCTGCAGTCGCCATGTCTCGGGCCGAGAAAAACATGGTCGGCAGCATCCAGCGCGCCACGGTGGCCATGCAGTCGGGTGGCAAGGCCGGCTCGGAGTACTACGAGATTCTGGCCAAGCAGCGCGGTATCTCGGGTGATGTGCTCAAGCCTTATATCGACCAGTTGCGCCAGGCCGAGGCAGCGCAAAAGCGCCTGAGCCAGTCCGGTCAATATGTCATGAGTGACCGCGCTCACTCTGCTGCGATGCGTGGTGTTCCTGCGCAGTTCCAAGACATCATCGTGTCGCTGCAGGGCGGGCAGAACGCCATGACGGTATTCCTGCAGCAGGGCTCTCAGCTGATGTCCATGTTTGGTGGGGCGGGTGAGGCCGCCAAGGCACTGGGCGGCTATGTGCTGGGGATGGTGAACCCGTTCACGCTTGCGGCCGCAGCAGCTGGCGTACTGGCGTACGGCCTGTACTCAGGCGCCAAAGAAGCCCATGCATTCCTGGTCGTGCTGCAAAAGACTGGCAACCATGCCGGCACCAGCGTCCAGCAACTGGTGGACATGTCGGCCGCAATGGATAACGTGGCAGGTATTACCCAGGCCAAAGCGGCCGAGGCCCTGGTCACATTTGCAGCGAATGCTGGCGTTGGTGCTGAACGCCTGCAGCGCTACACCACGACAGCGATTGAGTGGGAGCGTGCCACCGGGCAATCCGTGGAGGAGGTGGCCAAGGACTTCAAGAAGTTGGGCGAAGACCCCGTCAAGGCGGTGCTTGAGCTGAACAAGCAAATGGACTTCCTGACGTCGGCAACCTTTGAGCAGATCAAGTCGTTGCAGGAAGTGGGGCGTGAGACGGATGCAGCCCGCGTGGCCCAGGACGCCTACGATTCGGCCATTGCCGGCGCTACCAGCACGATCACCGCCAATTTGGGCCTGGTGGAGAAGGGATGGATTGCCATTCGGAATGTGGGCGCCGAAGTGATCGACATGATCAAGTCGCTCGGCCGACAGGAGGGCATGCATGCTGTGGTGGAGCGGCTGCAGAAGGAGGTCAATGACTACCAGGAGCGTGGCCCGACCAACTCTGTGACCGAGAGCACGGGCAGCTATGCCAAGGGCCTCAAGACTCGTCAGAGCAGGCTCGACAAGGCGCGCGAGATGTTGGCTCTCTCCGAGTCGGCCAACACTTATGTGCAAGGTTCTCGTGAACGTGAGCAGGCACTTCTCAATCTGAGCGCAGAAGCCAGCAAGCACTATGACAAGCAGACGCAGAAGCGCTTAGAGCTGGCTGCTGCCGAGAAGAAATACGGAGAGGCAGCCAAGACCAGCGCAGAGGCTCAGAAACAGTATGACTTGCTCGTTGCCGGCATCAATAAGAAGTATGAGGAGAAGGAGAGGAAGGGGCCCAGCACGGCGCCGGCCTCTCGCCGCCTTGACGTCTCCGAGATCCAGAATGCCGCCCGCGAGGAAGTTCGCATCATCGACGGCAAGCAGAAGGACCTTGACCGACTGCGCCAGTCTGGCCTGATTGATGACCAGGGCTACTACAGCCAAAAGCGTTCCCTGATCGAGGAATCCAGCAAGGTGGAGGAAACCGCCCTGCAGGAGCAGATAGCCCGTCTGCAGCAAGAGAAGGTCAAGGGCGTTGATGCTCTGGCCGTCAAGAAGCAGATTGCAGATACCGAGTCCAAGCTGGTGGCCAAGCGGCTGGAGAATGAAGAGAAGCTCAAGGCACTTTCCCATGAGGAGACGCTGGCGCTGGATCGCCAGCGCATGGCCTTGGAGGCTTTGGCCGCGTCTCACCAGCGTGCCATGGAGCAGATGCGGATCCAGCAGCAGCGCACTGTCGACTCGGCCTGGATGGGGAGCAAGGATCGCCAGCGGGCGGAAAGCCTGTGGGGTATCGAGGATTCCTACTTGGCCGAGGAGCGCAACCTGCGTGACCGGCGCATGTTCACCGCCAATCTCTCGAAGGAGCAGCAAGATCAGATTGATCAGCGCCTGGCTTATCTGGAGGTTGAGAAGAATGAGCGCATTCGCATTGCGAAGGCCACCTACACGGAGCTGGACGCGCTGCAGAGTCGATGGGAGTTGGGTGCGAGTTTTGCCATGCAGAACTATGTGGACCAGGCGGCCAATGTAGCGCAGCAGTCGGCTGATGCATTCGCCAATGCCTTCAGGGGGATGGAGGATGCGCTGGTCAAGTTCGTGACCACGGGAAAGCTGTCGTTTACGGATCTGGCCAACAACATCGTGGCCGACATCACCCGCATCATCATCAAGCAGCAGCTCAGCAATGCGCTGGGCGTGGCTGGAACTGGCGGAAGTGCGGGCAGCGGTCTGATGGGACTGCTAGGCAAGGGTCTGGGTCTGCTGACGGGGGCGCCTTCTGCCGGCAATGCTGGCTGGGGTGACTACAGCGCTGAGGGCTTGGCGGCAGCGTTTGGCGCGGTCCCCAATGCGCTGGGCGGTGTTTACGACAGTCGCAGTCTGAGCGCTTACCGTAACCAGATCCACGATACGCCTCAGTTTTTTGCATTTGCCAAGGGGGCAGGAGTGTTTGGAGAGGCTGGCCCAGAGGCAATCATGCCGCTGACCAGGGCGCCAGACGGCAATCTAGGTGTGCGAGCACTGTCTAGCGCAGTTGGTGGCGCGACAAATATCTACATCACTGTGCCGATGCCGCAAGGCGGCAGCCGGGAGACGGCGCTGCAGTTTGGCAGGACTGTCGGGCGCCAGATCGCCGTTGCGCAATCCAGAAACGGTTAAAGAAACGGATAAGCCATGGCATTTTTTGAAGAGCTGTTCCCGCCGCGCATCAGCCGGGACGCAGAGGGTGGGCCGCGCTTTATCAACAGCAAGGCCTACTCTGCAACGGGGCAGCGCACCACCAACCGCGAGGCTAAGTACCCGCTGCATGAGTACACCATCGCGCACCCGCCGCGCTCGCAAGAAGACTTTGAGGCCCTACGGGCCTTTTTTTATGTGGTGGGCGGCGATGCCGATGCTTTTCGTTTCAAGGACTGGAGCGACTTCCGGGCTACCGACGCCAACACCACGCTGACCGCAGTGGGTGGTGTTGCCAATACCTGGCAGCTGTGCCGTACCTATGTCTTTGGCAGCCGCATGTTTGTGCGCCCCATCTACAAGCCGGCCACTGGATGCCGGGTGCAGCGCGTGCGCGCCGGCGTGCCCAGCATACTGGCTGCGATGCCGGACATCAGCACCGGTCGGGTGGTCATTGCCGACCACCTGGCTGGGGACAGCTACCGCTGGATGGGCACTTTCCATGTGCCGGTGGCCTTCAAAGATCCGTCCGCCGTCTGGAAGGTGCTGGGCGGCACCAAGTTGATCACCGAATGGTCCGGCATCGAGCTGGAGGAGATCCGTCTATGAAGCAGGTCCCCGTGGCCCTTCAGGCCCACTACGACAGCGGCGGCACCAGCGTGGCCCATGCCATCGTGATCGAGCGCACGGATGGCCAGCTCTACGGCTTCACTAGCCATGACCTGCCGTTTGTGCTCGATGTCACGCCCTGGGGCCTGGCTAGCGCTTCCCTGGTGTTTGATGCCAAGCAGGGGCTGACGGCCAGCAATCTGGTCAGCACCTCTGGCTTTGCCGTGGACAACCTGGAGCTGACCACGCTGGACGATGGCTCGCTGTTTCAGCGGGATGAGGTGGTGGCCGAGGTCTGGCGCAATGCCAGCTTCCGGATCTTCCGCTACCGCTGGGATGTGGCTGCGCCCACGATTGCCAGCGATGTGGAGGTCCTCACCCGTGGCTGGTTTGGCGAGGTGACGCTCAACGCGGCCACGATCAAGGTGGAGCTGCGCGGCCTCAAGCAACTGCTGCAGCAAAGCGTGGGCGAGGTGTCGACCAAGACCTGCCGCAACCGCCTGGGGGACGGCCGCTGCCGGGTGGACCTGGCGCCCTGGACCCATGCCGGGGCAGTCACCGCGGTGACCGACAAGCGCAGCTTCACGGCCGCAGGCCTGGCCCAGGCCGCTGATTACTTCGGCGAGGGCGTTCTGACCTTCACCACCGGCGCCAATGCCGGACTGTCGCAGAAGGTGCGCAGCCATGCCGCCGGCGGCACCTTGACGCTGGTACTGCCCATGGTGATGGCGGTTGCCGTGGGCGATCAGTTCACCATCGTGGCCGGCTGCCGCAAGCGCCTCATGGAGGACTGCAAGGGCAAGTTCGGCAATGTTCTTAACTTCCGGGGCGAGCCGCATCGGCCCACTACGGATGAGCTGACCAAGACCCCATGAAGCAGATCGTAGACATTGCCCGCCGTTGGGTGGATACGCCGTTTCACCATCAGGCCCGCCTGGAGGGCGTGGGTGTGGACTGTGTGGGCCTGGTGATCGGTGTGGCCCGAGAGATCGGCGCCGTGCCGGCGGATTGGGATGTGGGCGGTTATGGCCGGGTGCCGGATGGCAAGCAGCTGGTGCACCACCTGAGCGAGCGCCTGGTGCCTGTGGACCAGGATGACATGGCGCCTGGCGATGTGGTGCTGGTGGCCTTTGACAGCCATCCCCAGCATGTCGGCATCGTGGGTGACTACCTGCACGGCGGCCTTTCCATCATTCATGCCAGTGGCGCCCATGGGCGGGTGCTGGAGACCCGTTTGCTGTTCACCAAGGCCATGCGCTTTGTGGCGGCCTATCGCTTCCCGGAGACTGACTGATGGCACAGCTTGCAATTGCGGCCGTGGGCGCACTGGCTCTGGGCCCGGTGGGCCTGGGTCTGACCACGGCAGGCACCGGCTTCATGCTAGGCAGCCTGGCCTATTCGCTGATGGCTCCCGGTCAGAAGTCCTATGGCCCGCGCCTGAATGATCTCAAGGTCACAGGCACTGACTACGGTGCGGCCATTCCCTGGGTTGCTGGCAGCCCCCGCGTGGCCGGGCAGATCATCTGGGCCAGCGAGCGCAGGGAAACAGCGACCGAGGAGGAGCAGGGCAAGGGCGGCGGACCGACCTACACCAGCTACACCTATGACGTGGATCTGCTGATTCTGCTGAGCGAGAACCAGATCACTGGTGTCTCACGCATCTGGAGCAATGGCGAGCTGGTCTACAGCGGCGGCACCGTGCAAGAAGGCGCCTGGGTGGACATTCGCGTCTATACCGGCGCTGATGATCAGTTGCCCGATCCGACCTATGAGGCGGCCGTGGGACTTGGCAATGCGCCGGCCTATCGCGGCATGGGCACGGTGCTGATTCAGGGGCTGCAGCTGGGCAATGGCGGCAATATTCCGAACCTCACGTTTGAGCTCAACGGCCAGGCGCAAGGCGGCATTGATCCGCTGGTGCTGTATCAGTTCGGTGCATCTTCTCCAGCAGAGGACAAGTCAGGCCATGGCCGCAACATCAATCAGCAGGTCAATGTCTCCTATCTGGATGAAGGCCTGAAGCTGTCTGCGCCATCTGGGCAATATGCCTTGGCGCGTAGTTTTATGGATTCTGGATTCTCGGTGCCTGGCGATTACACGCTGGAAATCGAGGTGGACATACCAGCCATTCCCCAGGGCGCACGCTTCCCGACCATTCTGGAGATTCAGAATCCCATAGGGAGCCCCAATAGCAGCCTATTGCTGATTCGTTATGACCAGGAGGGCTACCCCGGCCGACTGCGTATCTCCGGGCCAAATGGTTCTAACATCTCTGAAGGCATACCGCGTGGAGGCTCCTACAACCTGTGCATCATGCGCGGCGGTGGCTTTGTGCGCTTGTTCGTCAATGGTGTTTGGGACCCGAGTATTTCAATCCCGGATCTGTCGTGGGCCTATGTTGCCGGGGCGGCCATCACGTTTGGCAATCAGTTGAATGGCTCGGGGACTGGCTCCGAGTCTTCGCAGTTCACCGGCACCATCAACTCCTTCAGATTGACGCATGGCGCTCTGTACGATGTGAATGGCTTCACTCCGCCAGAGCGGCCCCTGGGCCTTGGCGGCGCTGTCGGCGTTCCTGGCGCGGACTATCTGCGCCAGGTACTGGGCGAGCTCTCAAGCCGCTGTGGCTATGGCGTGGGTGATATCGTTATCTCGGCCGCCGACACCACAGTCCGGGCACTGGCGATTGGTCAGGTGGGTTCCACACGTTCGGCACTGGAAGCGCTGCAGCAGGCGTATTTTCTGGAGTGCAGCGCGGCAGAGCAGATCTTTATCCGAGATCGTGCAGCCATGCCGGTGGCGACGATTCCATTCATGGATCTGGGATTGGCCACCAGCAGCGGTGGTGATGATGAGCCCCTGGCCATTACGCTGGGCAATGATCTGGAGCTACCGGCGCAGCTGGCTTTGAGCTACCCCAATATGGCCGGCGACTACCAGGCCGCCACGGAGTTCTCCGACCGCTTGCTGTCGGGCCAGCAAAGTACCGAAACCATTCAGACCGCCATTGGCCTGTTGCCGGCAGAAGCCAAGGCCATCGTCGATGGGCTGCTCATGGACCGCGTGGCCAGCCTGGCGGTGACCACGATCAAGGTGCCGCTCAAGTATGCGCGCCTGGAGCCGGGGGATGTGATCAATGCCATAGGCAGTGACGGCCGCACCTACCGGTTGCGCATTCAGTCCAAGACGGACTCTCTGCCTGTGCTTGAGTTGCAGTGCGTGCTGGATGATGTGGGCGCCATCGACAGCGCCGCCATCACCGATGACGGCTATGTGCAGACCGGCGAAGTCATTCAGCTGGCAGGCACGGTGTTTGAGTTGCTCGACATCCCCATCCTGCGCGATGCGGACGATGCCCCGGGTTACTACATTGCCCTGGCACCCAAGCGGGTGGCTGACACGGACCGATGGGGTGGGGCGGTGGTTGCCCAGGCTTGGGATGCGGTCAACTACGCGCAACTGCTCAAGACCACGGCTCAGTGCGTGATGGGCACGGCCAGCACGGTGCTTGCTCCCTGGCTGGGTGGCCCTGTGTTCGATGAGGCGAGCACGGTTACGGTGCGGGTTTCTGGCGAGCTGGCCTCCAGCACCCGCGAAGCCATGCTGCTCGATGAATCCATCAATGCCTTGCTGCTGGGCAGCGAGATCCTGCGCTTCAGGACTGCGGCCTTGCTGTCAGAGGGCACTTATCTGCTGACCGGCCTGCTGCGCGGGCAGCGCGGCACGGAGTGGGCCATGGCCGGCCATGCCGCCGGCGAGCGCTGTGTGCTGCTGGGCAATAGCCTGCGCCGCCTCGCATCGCAGACCAATGAGATCGGGCTGCCAAGGCAGATCAAGGCCGTGACGCTTGGACAGTTCCTGTCTACAGGCACGGCCGAGGACTTCACCGATACCGGCGTGGCGCTCAAGCCTTTCAGCCCGGCCAACCCTCGGGCGTTGGCAGACGGCGCTGACCTGGTGGTGAGTTGGCAGCGACGCACGCGCCGCAGCTACCAGTACAGCGGACCGGCGCCAGTGGTGCCTCTGGGTGAGGCCGTCGAGGCCTATCGGGTGCGGGTCTATGCCGGCAGCACGCTGCTGCGCTCGGATGTGGTCAACGAAAGCGCCTACCGCTACACGGCCGACATGCAGGCGGCTGACGGGCTGGCCAGTGGCTCCGTCATCACTTTTGAAATCTGCCAGCTCTCCGCCATCGTGGGGCCTGGCTATTCGTCTACCGTAGGAGCTACAACAGCATGAGCGTTTTGCAACCCTGGATGCCGGCACAAGCAGATCCGCAGGTGCCGGTGAATGAGAACTTTGAAGCGCTGGAGCATATGGCCGTCTACGGCAAGGATGCGACCACCACGGCCGGCCTCACCTGGGGCTATCTGGGCGGGCGCTGGGATGGTCATGCCGTGGCCGCCGGTACGGTGGCGCTTGCGGCCAGCTCCACTCTTTATATGGTGGTGGCACGGGCCACGGGCGTTCTATCGGTGTCCGGCAGCTCGGCCAACTGGATCGATACCGCAGCCTATGCCCGCGTCTACAAATTGACCACGGGGCCGGCTACGGTGACGGCGGTGGAGGACTGGCGTGCGGGTGGTTATGGTGTCCACGGCCAGGGCACATCGTCTGGTGGTGGAAGTGCGGTCACGGCTATTCCCATCGCCTGCTCCGATGAATCCACTGCGCTTGCTGCCGGGGTGGCCAAGGTGACGTTCCGCATGCCGTTCGCCATGAACCTGAGCGCGGTGCGGGCCAGCCTCACCACGGCTCAGGCCGGTGGCGCCATCCTGACGGTGGACATCAATGCCGGCGGCTCCTCGATCCTTTCCACCAAGCTGACCATCGATAACACCGAGAAGACCAGCACCACGGCGGCGGCCGCCGCTGTCATCAGCAGCGCGGCACTGGCAGATGATGCAGAGCTCACCATCGATATTGACCAGATTGGTGATGGCTCGGCAAAGGGGCTGAAGGTCTATCTGATCGGGGTGCCCGCATGATTGTGCGCAGCACCAATATCCGAGCGGCTCTCAGAGCCAGGCAGCGCGGTTTTTTGCTCAATCCGTTTAGGTTTGGCGGCGGAGGCGGTGGCGGAGATCCGTACTTCGACAAAGTGTCGCTGCTGCTGCACATGAACGGCGCTGATGGATCAACCGCTTTCCCTGATTCTTCGCTGGTGCCAAAAACCATTGGCGTTACTGCACCAGTTTCAATCAGCACAGCGCGCAGCAAGTTTGGCGGGGCATCAGCGCTATTCAATGGTGGGAGATTGTTTTGCAGCACCGTCCCATCGCTTTACCCCAAATTTGCGGATGACTTTACGGTCGAGTGCTTTATCTATCCGACTGTATCCAGCTCCACCGTCATGCGAATTGCCGGATTCTCTGCTGGCGTTGGCGGCAATGAAACATGGACGCTTAATGTTGAATCTGGCGGCGCTGTCGGTTTCAACATCTACGACACGTTCTGGCGATCTGCCAAAAGTGCACCGGGATCTCTGCCATTGAATCAATGGGCTCATGTGGCTGGTATCAAGCATGGTTCAACGGTGATGGTCTTTCTTAACGGTGTCTTGGGCGCAACCGCTGCAACCCTGCTATCTGAGCCGGTGGCTCCAAATCCGAATTTCGCCATTGGGCGCATGGGGGACTACCTGGGGCAGTCCTTCCTCGGGAACATTGACGAGTTCCGGATTACCCACGGTGTAGCCCGATACACAAGCAACTTCACGCCGCCGGCAGCGGCATTTCCTGACTCTTAAATCAACCCGCTTCGGCGGGATTTTTATTGCCTGGGAGGGTTATGAACGACAACGAAACCAAGGTAGCAGCGTTCAAGATCACGCTGCTGACAATGGCGGGGGCTGTGGCTGAGGTCACGCTTGAGCGCTGGCTGACCATAGCAATTCTGGTCTACACGCTGGCCCAGCTCTATTTTCTGGTCCGCGACAAGTGGTGGCGGGATCCGGCGCGCGTCAAGAGCCAGGAAGGGCAGCAGCATGATGAACAATAAAACAAGGGTCGCAGCAGCGGCCCTTTCTCTTTCTGCGGCCGCTGGGACGGCGTGGATTGCATCTGAAGGGGATGGCCCCAAGAGCGTCAGCAAGTCCGGCGATACCCTGCTGCATCCCTATGTGCCCACGCAAGGCGATGTACCGACTATCGGTCACGGCTCCACGCGCTACGAAGACGGCCGCCGCGTGACCTTGGCAGATCCACCGATCACGCGCCAGCGGGCGGTTGAGCTGGCGCTGGGAGAGCTGGACCGCACCTATGCGCAGTGCGTCCGTGACAGCCTTGGCCAGACGCTGATGAACCAGACCGAGTTCGACAAGGCGGCGGACTTCGCGGGGCAGTACGGATGCGGAGCTTGGCGCGGCTCCAGCATGCTCACCAAGACCAAGGCCGGCGACTATTCCGGCGCTTGCCGCGCCTACCTGGGCTACAAGTTTATGACCAGCGGGCGCCGCGAGGGCCCGGGCTGGGTGGCCTATCAGTGGGACAAGGCGGGCAAGCCCACGCGCTGGCGCTTTGACTGCAGCACACCAGGCAACAAGATCTGCGGCGGCGTATGGACGCGCCAGCAAGCGCGTTACAGCGCCTGCATGGAGTCGCAGCCATGACCGGCGTATCCCGCTTCTGGCCTTGGTTGGCCTTGGCCCTTGCCGTTCTGCTGGCCCTGCAGACCCAGCGGCTGGGCAAGGTCGAGACTTCACATGCAAAAGCGGCTGAGGCGCAGGCTCATCAATCGCAAGCAGCTACAGAAAAGAAAGCGGAGGCCGTGTTGAAGCACGGCGCTTCCCAACAGGAAAACACCCATGACTACACGCAAGAACTGGCCCGCTTGGAGGCTGGGCGCGCTGTTGATGCTGTCCGCATTGCAGGCCTGCAGCACGACATCAGGAGCGCGGCCACCCGCAACGCCCAGCTTGCCGGTGACGCCGCTGCCTGCCGAGATCTCGCAGATCAGCACCAGCGACTCGCAGGCCTCGCTGCAGAAGGCGCGGAAGTGGTTGGCGCACTTGCTGGACTGGTCCAAAAGCGAGACGCCCAGGTGAGCCTGTTGCGTGGCCAGATTGCGGCTGACCGAACGCTGCTCGAGCAGTTGAACTAAAAGCGCCCCGATACCTTGATTGGTGTCGGGGCGCCTTTTTGCGTTTGGAGCTGGATCAGTAGCCTTCAACCAAAGGCATTTCCGTCCCATCGACCGCAATCATCACGCCCGTGGTGTTGGGGTCGATTTCAATTGGGATGCTTCATTGGACTTACCTTGCAAAGGCGCAGCCTGCGAATAAAGAGCTGGAGCGCCATAGTAGCCATGTCAGTCTGTAAGCAGGCAGCTACGCTGACAGCGCCTCAGTCAATGCACACGCAACTAATACGGCAACCTGTCGCGCTGTCCGGCCAATTCCTATGAGTCAATGGTGCAAATTGATGGACTGTGTGTCTATGGTCGTAGTTGTCAGGGCTTGGACTGGAACTTGGGTCAAGCGCACAAACCTGGCAAGGCCTACCGCTGACACAGAGTGATAGTGACTTTGATAGCCATCTTCGAAATGCTGACAGAACGCTACCCCTCCGGAGTGCAGACTACTAGACCAGTACCAGGCAAGATCGAATGACTCAGATCCTCCGTCAAGGAAATCTGATGCGATGGTTTGAGCTGGGTAAGATTCAGAATAGTGCTTCCCCTCGGGAAGACTGTTGCGATTCACACCATCGAACCAGTTCGCATAGTTCTGATTTTTCGATGGCTTTAGCATGCGATAGCCTAGCTCCAACACATCGCGTGCTGGTATCAGCCAATCGTTATAGCCATTGATGTTTGCGGCAAGTGCAGCTCTAGCAAGCGGGCTTCCCGCATCTGCTAAAGCGACAGTATTGCTGTAGCTGTCAGCAGGATCAAATGCATTCGCTTTCTCAACGTCAATTTCCGCTTTGATCTGAGTGGATTTGGGTGCCCAAACTATTGCATAGATATGTGAATTGATATTTATCACTCCACCATAAAATCCACCTTCAAATGGTTTCCCATAGTCGGTATCTATGGTGGATAAGAATGAAGGGATGCGCATGATTTCTCTCGGTTGAAGTAAATTCCTTTTTTAAAAATTTCGCTTTCTATTTTGAATTTTTTCTTATTAGGTTACTCCATTATTCTTATTTAAATAAAAAATAATACGAAATATTACTTGTATTTGTTATTTTGTGTCAAAAATACATTTTGAAAATATAATCATTTAGTTTATTAAGTATTTATTTTATTGATTCATATGATTTAAAGTTTGAAGAACAATTAGGTTTGTATTTGAGTGAAATTGTATTTCTGAAAAAACTTCAAAAATGTCATATATATCAAAATAATTTTGACAAAGAGATAATTAGGTTCAAAATGCTTGAATAAATAATGGAAGGTCATCGGTCTATGCGAGACGTTCTATCAAATCACAGAGAAAATATCTCAGCCCTAGCGGCTTGGGCCATGTATAGCCGTGGCTTGGAAGCAGAGTTCTCGCACAGCGCTCTCGAGCAGTTGTCTCTCTTATCTGGTCCTGCGAAAGAGTCTGGTCATGGCATACATGAAATGACTCAATTGCTGTGGTGTTCAATCGATAACGATGACTCACGTGACCTCGACCAAATATCATCAATTGAACCCCTGGGGCAGGGGAGTGTTCGGGTTTTCGTTGCCGTGTCTGATGTTGACAGTGTGGTCAAGAAAGGCTCTCCGATTGATGAGCATGCAAGGTTAAATACAACTTCCGTCTATAGCTCGGCTCGAGTGTTCCCCATGCTGCCGGAGCAGCTATGTACAGATCTCACCTCTTTGAATCAAGATCAAGATCGTTTGGCTCTGATTACAGAGATGACCTTCAGCGGCGATGGTCTTCTGATTGAATCGAACATATATCGGGCTTTAGTGCGGAACAAGGCAAAACTCGCATACGACGCAGTGTCGGAATGGTTCGAGGGGGTCGGGGAGTTGCCAGGGCCTGCGCAAAAAGTCGTGGGGATGGACACCCAACTGAGCATGCAAGATGAGCTTGCTCAGAAGCTGCGAGTGCAAAGACGTTCGCAAGGATCGCTGGAGTTTGAAACTTTTCAGCCTCATGCGGTGTTTGACGGCGACATCATCATCGACATTCGTCAACAGCCACACAATCGGGCTCGTCAATTGATTGAGGAGCTGATGATTGCAACTAACGGTTGCACAGCGCGCTTCCTAGCCACGCAAGGCACTGCTTCATTGCGAAGGGTCGTTCGTTCACCAGAGCGGTGGCAGAGAATTGTTGAAGTCGCTGAAAGTTATGGATCAAGCTTGCCGGCTGAGCCCGATGGAGAGGCTTTGCAGGCATTTCTTGCAAAGCAGCATCAAGCAGATCCCTTGAGGTTTCCGGACTTGTCGTTGGTGATCATAAAGCTGATGGGGCGAGGCGAGTACGTGGTGGAGCGTCCGCGCGGGCCATCTATTGGCCATTTCGGATTGGCCGTGCAAGACTACATGCATTCGACAGCCCCAAACAGACGTTACCCAGACCTGATTACCTTGCGTCTACTAAAAGCCGCACTTGCTGGGGAAAAGTCACCCTACACCTATGAGGAGTTGGAGGCTCTTGCCACGCATTGCACCACTCAAGAGGATGCAGCACAAAAAGTAGAAAGACAGGTGCGCAAGTCGGAGGCGGCTCTGCTATTGCACCATCGCATAGGTGAAGTATTTGCTGGGCTCATCATTGGCGCCGGGGAGCGCGGCACTTGGGTGCGTATTTTTACACCTCCCGCAGAAGGTCGCGTGAAGGGAGATCTCCCTACTCTCAATGTGGGTCAAAAAGTGAAGGTGAAGCTTGTTTCGACCTCAGTTGAGCGTGGATTTATTGATTTCACTATCGCGCATTGAGATTCAATGGGCGAAAGATACGGATCTTGGCGGAGGTGAAGAATCTATGAGATTGCTCTTCTGCCGCAAGAAATTTGTTACACCTCCGTGTATGCGGTAAGCATTACTGGAGATACTGCTTGAAGCGCATATTCAATGGCAATCCAGAATGCGCGGCGCAGACGGATATTTGATCAGCGACAGGAATTTTCCTTGATGTTCTGGTTGCCCGGGATTGCAATGATCAGACTTAATTTCCAACTGAAGTTGAACTACCAAGTTTTAGAGCACGGTGCAGATTTTTTCTTCTACATACATGCTGCTAATACTTCTCATCAACAAGTGTCATCTGAGCATTTGACAGTAGGTGAGGCAAGTGCTGATTGGGAGATTCAACAGTGTCAAGACGTCACGCAACGTTGTCTAAGGGTCAGTGCTAGGCCTGGCACACTGACTGTGCATTACGAGGCCATCGTAGAGATTTCTCACCACAAAGCTGAGCCAGGATACGTTTCAGAGGTGCCTGTTCGGCGGTTGCCGTTAGAGGTGCTGCAATACGTCTATCCCAGCCGCTACTGTCAGTCAGATCGATTGTCGAAGTTTGCGGTCGACCGGTTTGGTCATCTGCCGCAAGGCTACGCCCGAGCCCAAGCGATCTGTGATTGGGTGCGGCAAAACGTGACGTTTAGGTCGAATACGTCTATTGGTACAACTTCCGCAGTCGACACGTTGATCGAGCGGGTAGGCGTGTGTCGTGATTTTGCTCATTTAATGATAGCGCTTTGCAGGGCAATCAACCTACCTGCGCGATTTGTGACAGGTACGGACTATGGGGCTGATCCGGCTCTAGGTCCAAGCGATTTCCACGCCTATGTGGAAGTCTATCTTGGATATCGCTGGTTTATTTTTGACCCATCAGGAACGTCGATTCCCATGGGGCTGATGCGAATCGCCACGGGACGGGATGCCGCAGATGTGGCTTTCGCCACCATATTTGGCAGTGTGATCAGTGAGCCTCCACACATTCATGTTCAGGTTGAACATTCGGAGAAGAAAAATTGGGAGTGGCCTGTTTACACGTCGCTTGCTCTGTCAACGGAATAGTTCTATGCGATGCATAGGCCATGAGGTAAAAGTTGCTACGTTACTTTGGAGTAGCTTGCGTGCCCAGACCCTGGTGAGTCCGGGCTACTCTCAGGTGGTCAGCCAGGGTGTTGCATCTGAGATGCCGACGACAAGGCGGAGGAGGGTTGCTGCAAGCATCACTACACTTTAGATGCAGGCAAAAAAAAATGGGTAGAAACCGTTTCAGGTTTTCTACCCACTTTACGTGGGGAATGGCTTATTTACTAGCAATTCTGGTGCCGGAGACAGGAATCGAACCGGCACGCCTTGCTGCGGGGGGCGTTTCCTGGGTTGGGCGTTCAATGAGCCGAGCTAGGGGCAGGTAAAACGTGTGGTGGAGATCTCGCCGGGCCGATGGCGCACCGTGGGCGCTGGCCGGGCTGTGGAATCGCTGGAATGATCCAGCTTCTGGTGAACTCGTGGAGAGCTACACCATGGTGACCATCAATGCCGACTCACATCCCCTGATGAGTCGCATGCACAAGCCAGACCCCAAGCTGCCATCGGACCAGCAGGACAAGCGCAGCGTGATCCCGATCGAGATGCAGGATATTGATCAGTGGTTGGCGGGGACGGTGCGGGAGGCAGGGCAGTTGTTGGTGTCAGCGCCATTCGACATATTTAATGCAGCCCCAGCCGAGCTTTAGGTCCCTGACGGCCGCCTACAACTGGCCAACGGCAGAGGCTCGATACTCTGGAGCCAGCTGAGGCTGGAGCAGTAGCCAGCAGATGTGCAGAGCATCAAGCAAAGAAAAAATAATAAAATTTGTGCTTTTTATATAAAAGTATTATGATAGGCGGCAGCTGCATACTTCAACTAGTCGTCTTGCAGCGTCTTCCGGGAGACAAAAATGTCGTCCGGCAAGAAATTTTTCGCGAGACATCTCGCACCGTTGGCTGTAGAGCAGCAGCCAATCGAGTCATCGAAAGCTCATGCGGGTCGCTCGGCCTGCTCTGATTGAACTAGATTCCACTGACTCCTATCGCTATGGGCAAGTACTTCGTTACGCCCACATCACACAAGACCAATTGCGGTCGCTTTCAAGCTTCCTTCGCACTTCAGCGCACTAGGCACAACAGCAGTTACTGCCGTGTTTTTCGCTTTGACAAAACATTCGCCTCGACCGAAGCAGCAAAGATCTTTGCTGTAACGCAAGGCTGGTTGCATACCTCCATGCAGCCATCGACGTGCTGAGCCGCTAACGAGCTCGTAACTTCATCCTCCGGTTGCCGTGGATTCCCATTCCCACTGCCACATTCAAACGATGCATCAATCCTTGACGCGTCACCATTAGAAAAGGCTCCTATGAGCACCAAAATTTACGTTGGCAACCTGCCTTACTCCGTGACTGACTCCAACCTGCGAAGCAACTTTGCTGAGTTCGGAATTGTTACCTCTGCCAAAGTCATGATGGATCGTGAAACCGGACGCTCCAAAGGCTTTGCGTTCGTAGAAATGACGTCTGCCGACGAATGTCAGGAAGCTATTTCTGCTTTGCATGGCATGTCCGTTGATGGACGTTCGATCGTTGTCAATCTTGCGAAACCTCGTGAAGAAGGTCGTGGATTCGGTGGCAACCGCGAATTCCGCGCCAGCTCTCGTCCAAATGTTGGCTATGGCAACGATGGCTATGGCGGCGGCTACTGATCTAGCTTCAAACTCAAGAAAACGCCCTCAGTTCGAGGGCGTTTTTGTTTCAGTGAGTGGGCCGATTGTTACGGCTTGCAGGCCGCTGGCGGGCCTTCTATGAGGTGCGGTTTTGAGGAGTGAGAACTAGTGTGTGGTTGCGCTGGCTGATGGCAAGCTCGCAACGTCCATGCTTGTGACGCTCATCCTTGGCATCGGCATGCATGTCGTCAAGCTGAGCAGGAAGCAAAACAAAAAACAGTTCCGGGCGAATTAAGGCCTCCCGGGACGGTTCATAGGGTATGGTGGGTAACTCAAACCACTAAGGAAACGCCTGATGCCAAAACCCAACTATCAATTCGAAAAAAGGCAGCGGGAGCTCGAGAAGAAGAAAAAGAAGGCTGAGAAGGCTCAGCGCAAAGCTACAGGGCCCGAAACAGTTGCGCCAGTCCTGAACTCTGAGGCACCGGCTGAGAACAACTCAGAGGCGTCGATGCCCTGAAGTCTCACCTTGACTTGTTCGTCTTGCCCTGGCTCACCGCATCGGGCTGTCAGGGTGTCGCCGTCTGAGACCTCGACAACAAGGCAGATGAGGGCTGAGGCGAGCATAGGCAAAGTCAGAGAGGGTTGTTATCCGGTGCATAATAACGACCGGTCATATCAAACGAGAAATGATCGATGCGGAGCGCTCCGCAAATCTAGGTTGAGGCTAGACCGAAAAAACCTAGTGAAATCAATCATCTGCCCGTAGCTCAGTTGGATAGAGCAACAGCCTTCTAAGCTGTGGGTCACAGGTTCGATCCCTGTCGGGCAGGCCAAGCGAAGAAAAAGCCCATTCATGCAATTGCATGAATGGGCTTTTTGTTTCTGCATCAGCAGTGTGCTGCAGAGTGCATTTAAGACTCTGCAATCTTGCCTCTATATTTTCATTCCATTTCTTCTTCAAAAACGACCGATGGTGCGGCGACGACGCGTGCAATGTCCGTGGGGGCAGTAATCAGGCTTTTGCTT